>OJON01000374.1_pt1 | contig 29971 bp, 20 predicted proteins | sample 1598031 | NCBI WGS metagenome assembly OJON01 (sample SAMN01915216, study PRJEB22387) | human gut metagenome | isolation source: stool | host: Homo sapiens | place: USA | reverse complement strand
CCAATCCTAACTTCTTGCTAAAGAAGTATTTATTAAGCGACCATTCTGGGCGCACGTGCATTAGCTTGTGTGGCGAATAGCACAAAGAGCAACATAATACCTAATGTCTTGAATAGATTAGATTTCTGTTTCATAAATATTAATTTAATTGGTTATTTAAAAAAAGGCTTTTATCAGTCTTGTTCAAAATCGGAAAATTTCTTCGCAAAAGTATAGGCTAATAAAGGTAGAGATATTCACTAATTGTCCGCAAATAATCTGATATTGTACATTATCTGCGGACAATCGGTGTTCTGCCTGGTCCTTATTTACTTGGTTTTTGCAGCTTTTACTTTTTCCAACAGAATAGCCAGCTCTTTTACTTTATCTGGGTGATTACCAGCCAAATTCTCTTTTTCGGAAGGGTCTACAGATAAGTCATAAAGTTGTGGCTGGGGATTGTTTCCCGTTTCCATTTTAGTCCAATGTTCCAAAGCCGGTTTGTCACTCGGTTCGATGTATTTCCAGTTATTCTGAATGATGGATAGAGTATTATTCAGGTTCTGTTGTACCACATAGTCGCATCCGATGGTGTCCGTGCCAAGGAAGTTGTTGAGTTGGTCACGGCTGTCAGGGGCAACACCTGTAGGAAGTGCATGATTCAGCAAGGTTGCAAATGAAGCATATACATCAATCATGGAGAATGGAGCCTGTTGTTTGCCCGGTTTGATCCCCTTCGGCCAGCGTACGATAAATGGAATACGGGTTCCGGCATCGAATGCGCTATACTTGCCGCCCCGGTAATGTTTCATGGGGGTGTGGCCGTTCAGCAATTCAAAGGCCTGGTCTTGATAACCGTCATCAATGACAGGACCGTTGTCGCTGCATAATACGAAGATTGTATTATCAGCAATATCCAGACTATCGAGGGTGTGCATGATCTCGCCGACTGTCCAGTCCAGTTGTAAAATAACGTCACCACGCGGTCCTAAACCGCTTTTCCCTGCAAAACGCGGATGAGGGACTCGGGGAACGTGTACATCTTGTGTACCCATATACAGGAAGAAAGGTTCGTTTTTATGTGCAACGATAAAATCTTTGGCTTTTCCGGTAATGATATCTGCAATATCTTCATCCACCCAAAGAGCGGATTTGCCACCGGTCATCCAGCCGATACGGGGGATACCGTTGATGATGGTATTATTATGTCCCTGGCTGGGTTTCATCTTTACCAATTCAGGATTTTCAAGTCCTGTAGGCCAGTCGCCCACTTTGTGCTGGTAGCTGACAGTAATAGGATCTTGGGGATCAAGCCCTACAACATGGGCATTTTCTACGAACACACAAGGAACCCTGTCTACTGTGGCAGGAATGATAAATTCATAGTTGAAGCCTATGTCTTGAGTATTCGGCCTGATTTCGCGATTGAAGTCCGTGCCACCTTTAGGACCTAACCCCAAATGCCATTTGCCGACGGCTCCGGTGTAATAGCCTTCCTCCTTGAACATATCGGCCATTGTGACACAAGCTGTATCAATAATCAGTTCGGAATTACCCGGTGCAATGCCTGTGTTCTCTTGCCGCCAGGGATACATACCTGTAAGCAGTCCGAAGCGGGAAGGGGTACTTGTGGAAGAGGTGGCATATGCATTGGTGAATTGCATACCCTGACCGGCAAGGCGGTCTATATTCGGGGTACTGATTTTAGTGGCGCCGTAGCAGCTGAGGTCGCCGATGCCCAAGTCGTCAGCGATCAGGTAGATAACATTAGGCTTTTGCGGTTGGTCACTCTTGGCTTCTTGTTTAGACGGATTGCCACATCCTATCAAAAGTACCGTACTTGGAAGATACGGTAGAAGATTAGATAAATATTTCATAGTCTTTGGACTTTAAAGTTTTATTCCAAGTCCAAAGATATGCGCTATCTTCCGGTCTGTGTGTATAAAAGAGTACACACGGAATCATAAAAAGTACAAAAGTGCAGAATTCTTATTTTTCATTTACTGCTTCTTCCTCGTCTTTATCAGCTTCCTCTCCTTTGCGATAAGCCAGCGGACTGACATGGTAGATGTCCTTAAAGCACTTGCTGAAGTAGCGTGAGGAACTGAATCCTATCTTATCGGAAATTTCCGTAATGTTCAGTTCCGGGTTATTGCGCAACATCAAAGCACCTTTCTTCAAACGGATAGTCAGTATAAATTCGTTTGGGGTTTGTCCTGTAATGGCCTTCAGTTTGGTGAATAGGTTGGTGCGCGCCATTGCCATTTCTCTGGCAAAGACATTGACATTGAATTCTGTGTCGTCCAGGTGTTGTTCGATGATGGACATGGCACGGTCCAGAATGTCTTTGTCAATCGGATTGGTAGCAAGCATATGTGCAGCCGTTTGCGGTTGCTTGCTGAATTTTTCCTGTAAGAGGATGCGTGAATTCACCAGGTTGTTGCAGCGGGATATCAGTAAGTTTGTATTGAACGGTTTGGTTATGTAATCGTCCGCGCCGATCCGCAATCCTTCGATATTCAATTCAATGGCGGTGCGTGCAGTCAATAACACTACGGGGATATGGCAGGTGTTGAAATCCGTTTTTATGAGTTTGCATAGTTCTGTACCCGACATTTTGGGCATGACCACATCGCTTACCACAATGCAGGGCATTTCACTGCGTACCAGTTCCCAGCCTTCTTCTCCGTTGGCTGCCATCAATATCTGATAGAATGGCTTGAAGATGTTGGCAAGCATTTCGCGTATGGACTCATTATCCTCTACAATCAATAGTTTGGCATCCGGAATACGTTTGATGGGAGCATCTTCTTCCAGTTCGGTTTTCAGGAAAGCATCTGCTTCGGATTTGGAAATTTCAATCTGATGTACGCAATCCGGATTCCGGTTGATTTGTTCTTCTGTAAAGAATTCGTTATCCAAGCGCAGTGTAACGATAAAGCTCGTACCTTTGCCAAGTTCGCTTTCTACACGGATGGAGCCATGATGTAATTCTATAATACCTTTGGTCAAAGCCAGTCCTATACCGGTGCCGCTCTTGCCGGCATCAGTGGAACCAGTCGGTTCTATCTGATAGAAGCGGTCGAATATCTTATCTATCTCTTTTGCATCGATACCGCTTCCCGTATCTTTTACACGGATTATAACGTTATTTCCTTCTTCCTTTACACTGAGCGTAATGGTATCTTCTTTTTCCGTATGTTTGATGGCATTGGATAAGAGGTTATTGATAACTTTCTGCATTTGTTTTTGGTCGTACCATACTTCGAGTTCGTCAGTCTCTTTTTCAAAATTGAAGTTGATTTGTTTGGCGCTGGCATATTCAAGGAACAGCAGATAGTTTTCATACAGGAAATTTACGATGTTGTGCGGGCTGACTTTAATCTTCATATGGCCCTGTTCCTGCTTGCGGAAGTCGAGTAATTCGGTTATTAGCTCGCGTAGTTGGATACTGTTTTTATAAATGCCCAATATCTTGTTGTAGATGGCAGGTGTGAAGTTCTGTAATTGTAGCAAGGTTTCTACCTGAGCCACAATAAGAGTCAGAGGAGTACGGAACTCATGCGAGATGTTGGTGAAGAAGCGCAATTTGGATTGGTTCAGCGCTTCTACATCCTGAATATGTTTCTGTTCGTATTTCAAAGATTCGCGTAGTTTGATTTTTGATTTGTAGGCGCGTATCAGATACCACAGAACCGCTCCTGTTATGATAATATATATAAAGTAGGCAAGTGTTGTTTTGTAGTACGGCGGCAATACATGAATGGTGAGCTGTGCTTGCGGACAAAGGTTTTCGTCTTTTCCTTCCGGCTTAATGAGCAATGTGTAAGTGCCTGCATTCAAATTGGTGTAAGTAATGGTATGCAGCCCGCGTGTGCTTGTCCATTCATTGGAAAAGCCTTCCAGTCTGTAAATAATATCGTCTTTGTTGGCGGGTATGTAATTGGATGTGGCAAACTCTATACTGAACATGCTTTGGTCTGCATTGAGGGTTATCTCTCCGGTGTGGCATAAGGAGTGCTGCAAGATGCCGGTTTTATCTCCTACAGAGATTTCCCTACCGTTGACGATGAGCCGTGAGAGGATAATCTTATAAGGTTTTGGGGTAAAGTTCAGTTCCATTTCATGGAAAGAAATCATGCCTTGTATGCCTCCCAGAAATATTTCACCGTCGCAGGTAACACAGAGTGCATTTTCGTTGACGGCTGTCAACGGGAAGCCGTTTTCGGCACTGTAATTATTAAAAGTCTTATTTTTGTAGTTGAAGATGGAGAACCCTTCGTTGGTGATGAGCAGTAATTTGCCGCTGCTGGGAGATTCTTGCGTTTCATAAATGCAGTCACTGGCCAGACCATTTCTCTCCTTGTCGAAATTTTCAAAATCATTGCTTGCGGGGCGATATAAGTCCAGACCGCTACCCGAGGTGGAGAACCACAGGTTGCCTTTGCTATCTTGCGTTATATTGTTCACATTGTTATTGCTGAGGCTGTTCGGGTTGGTGGCATCATGGCGGTAGTTTGTCAACTTACGAGTATCAAAACGATAGCTGAATACCCCCTCTCCGGTGGCAGCAATCCATAATGTGCCTTCCGAATCGAATGTGACATCCGCTATCATTTTAATGGATTTTCCCTCTTTGCTATCTTTGAACAGCTGTTGGCATTGTCCGTTAGCGGGGTTAAAGAGGCATACTCCATTTTGTGTGGCTACAATCAGCAGGCTTTTGTAGGGAATGATATCGCGGATAATGTCCGACGGCAGAGTGGCCGGATTACCTTCTTCCATACGGTAATGGGTAAAATGCCCTGAACGTATATCCAGTTTGTTGAGACCGCCCAAATGAGTGCCTATCCATATAATTTCTTTATCGGCATCATAATAAAGCGCTTTTACATTATTATGCGAAATGCTGTTGCGTCCTTCCTGCGGACGATACCATTTGAACTCGCGTGTGCGGCGGTTATAATAATTCAGCCCACCGCCTTCGGTTCCTATCCACAGATTGCCGTCTTTATCCTCAATGGTGCGTCCCACAACCGGGTTGCTCAGTCCTTTCTTCTCGTTGGAAGAGTAGGAATAACGGGTGTAGATTTCATATTCCGGATTGAAGTAGTTGACGCCGCCGAAATAGGTTCCCAGCCAAAGTGTACCTTGGTTATCTTTTACGATACACCAGATGGAAGAGTGGGTGAGTCCGTCGGCCTGTGTGTCACTGGCCGTATGGTTTTGGAACAATCCGGTGATTTTATTGTATCGGTTTAATCCGTTGAAAGTACCTATCCATATATTGCCCAGATTGTCCTCACAGCAAGCCCTGACGAAATTGGAGGAGAGACTGTGTGGGTTCTTGGCATTGTATTTGAAGTTCTTTATTGCCCCGTCTGCCTTTACACGGAACAATCCTTCTTCCCAGCTGCCAATCCACAATTCACCTTCGCTGTCCTGATAAAAACTGGTGATATTTCCTTTCTGAATGGGGTGCGTCAGCTCTTTTTTGTCAATATTCAGGCAATATACGCCACCGGTTGTTGTTCCCAGCCATAGTATACCCTTATTGATGTGTATACAGACTATTTCCAGATTCCGGTCCGGGAGTTGATAGTAAAGGTCGAAATTCCCAGTTTCCTCGTTATAACGGTATATTTCATTCTTTTTGCCGATAAAAAGTCCGTCATTATAATAAATACTATTGATGTTGCCTTGTATTAGCGTAGTGAATTTTTGGGTGGCAAGGTTGAATTCCGCCACTCCTTCGGTGCAGAGCAGATATATTTTCCCGTTATGATTGCCCGTAATGCGGGATACGGTATTGCAGAAAAGACTGTTGGGATTGTTCTTCTGTAGCTTGTAGGTCTGTATGTCGTCTCCGTTGTAGCGGTTCAACCCTTCTCGTGTACCAATCCATAAGATACCGTTTTCATCAACATATAAGCTGTTTACGGAAAACTGAGATAATCCGTCATCGGTGGTAAGGTGATTAAAGGTTATGTTCTGCCCATATACATTTGCGAAAGCCGCACTCGCTAAAATAAAGAATAATCTGATGATAAGCTTCTGCACGTTGAGTTATTTTTAAGGTTTCAGTTACAAATATAGAAATATTTTGTACAAAGATTCTCATTTATTATTTGGATTTTGCGGCTATGTTTGTTTAAATGTATATTTTTGGATGTTCATCGGACAATAATAAACTTACTATATGTAATAAAGAGCGTATATTTGTATCATAAATTAATTTATTTATTATCATGAAAGACCTTTTATCTATCGTATCTCATTTTCAATTGCAGGGTACAGTTCAAGAAATCAATCCTTTAGGGGCCGGTCTTATTAATGACACCTATAAAGTAAGCACTCTCGAGGCTGATGCCCCCGATTATGTATTACAGCGTATCAATCATGCCATTTTCCAAAATGTAGAAATGTTGCAGGCCAATATCAATGCCGTAACCACTCATATCCGTAAGAAACTGGAAGAGAAAGGCGAGAAAGACATTGAACGTAAGGTGCTGCATTTCTTTCCTGCCGATACAGGAAAAACTTATTGGCATGATGGTGAGAGCTATTGGCGTGTTATGGCGTTTATTCCCAATGCAAGGACATACGAAACGGTTAACCCCGAATATTCGTATTATGCAGGCGTAGCTTTCGGTAATTTCCAGGCAATGCTTGCCGATATTCCCGATAAACTGGGCGAGACGATTCCCGACTTCCATAATATGGAATTCCGTTTGAAACAGCTTCGCGATGCTGTGGCGGCCGATGCTGCCGGACGTGTAAAGGAAGTACGGTATTTTCTGGATGAGATAGAGCGCCGTGCAGAGGAAATGTGCAAAGCGGAGCGCCTGCATCGTGAAGGCAAGTTACCCAAGCGGGTTTGCCATTGCGATACGAAAGTCAATAATATGATGTTTGACGAAAGTGGCAATGTACTTTGTGTCATCGACCTCGATACCGTAATGCCCAGTTTCGTCTTTTCCGACTTTGGCGATTTCCTGCGTTCGGGAGCCAATACTGGTTTGGAAGATGATAAAGACCTTGCGAATGTGAATTTCAATATGGAAATATTCAAGGCATTCACAAAAGGCTATCTGGAATCGGCCAAATCTTTCCTGCTGCCGGTAGAGATAGAGAACCTGCCCTATGCGGCTGCTCTGTTCCCTTATATGCAGTGCGTGCGTTTCCTGGCCGACTATATCAATGGCGATACTTATTATAAAATTCAATATCCGGAACATAACCTGGTGCGCACAAAGGCTCAATTCAAATTGCTTCAAAGTGTAGAAGAACATACTCCGGAAATGCAGAAATTCATAGCTTCATGCATTTGAAAAGGTGTATAATGGCGGCGATGATGGGTTGCTGTGTCTTACCCTTATTCGCATTAACTCCTAAAAATAAGATGATGAAAGAACTGGATGTCAAGAAAGTGAGTATGGCAAATATACCGGTAGAAGCGGTGCCTGCTCTTTTGGATGAAGAAAAAGTGGCTTTTCAGCCGGTTAATACAGTGAATTGGGCGGCATATCCATACTGTCCGGACGTAAAGTTTCGTATTGCTTATACGGACAATGCTATCCTGATTCATTATAAAGTGAAAGAAGCCAGCGTACGCGCAGTAGCGGGCAAAGACAACGGGCCGGTTTGGGAAGATGCCTGTGTGGAGTTCTTTTCCATTCCTGCCGGAGACGGAGTATATTATAACATGGAATGTAACTGTGTTGGAAGACTGCTTATCGGTGCGGGAGCAGGACGCTCCAACCGTCAACATGCACCGCAGGAAGTGCTTGATAAAGTGCAGCGTTGGTCTTCTTTGGGGCAGGAAGATTTTGAGGAACGGATAGGAGATTGCAGTTGGGAAGTAGCTTTGGTGATACCTTATTCCGCTTTCTTTATGCATAATATCACCTCATTGGACGGTAAGGCCATCCGTGCCAATTTCTATAAATGCGGTGATAAGTTGCAGACTCCTCATTTCCTGTCATGGAATCCCATTGATTTGGAAAAGCCGAACTTCCATTGTCCGGAATTTTTCGGGATGTTGCGTTTCAAGTAGGTATGAGGGTTATAATACTCTGAATAGCAATAAAACCGGTATATAAAATATAGGCTTGCAGATGTCTTATTCACAGGACTTCTGCAAGCCTTTTTTCTTATTATGCCGAGGTTTACTTTACAATACCTTTTGAGTTACGGATAAAGTTGATGATATTATGTATCTCATCACTCATCGGAACCTGATCTTCAATCTTCTGTAAAGCGTCCTGTATGCTGAAATTCCCTTGATATACCAGGCGGTAAGCATTGACTATATGGCGCAAAATACGCTCGGTAACCTGATGCTTATGCTGAAGTACCACCGCATTGATACCGTGATATTCTGCCGGATTGCCGTTCATTATAACATAAGGCGGTACATCTTTTGAGATGCGGCAACCTGCCTGAATCAATACCCAACTGCCTATGTGGCAATTCTGATGTAGGATAACATTACTGCTCAGGATTGTACAGTCGTCTATGTGGCAGTCGCCAGCTACCGTACTCTTAATTCCCAGTACGCAGTGATTGCCTACTTGTACGTCGTGGCAGAGGTGAACACCGTCCATTAGATAGTTACTATCGCCAATGCGCGTACATCCGCTTTCGTGTGTAGCGCGGCTGATAACCACATTTTCACGAATGTCGTTGTTGTCACCGATAATCAACCGACTTGCTTCGCCTGTGTAATGAAAATCTTGTGGTTCACTACCCAGTACGGCACCATGGTGTACTTTATTTCCTTTACCTAAACGCGTACCCTTGAGGATACTTGCATTTGACATAATCACGCAGTCGTCACCGATTTCCACATCTCCTTCGATGTAAGCGAAAGGCTGAATGGTTACATTCTTACCGATTTTTGCGGTAGAATCTACAGATGCTAATGGACTAATCATAGTAATTAGTTATGAGTTATAAATTATAAGTTATGAGTTATGGGAGATGAGCCGTCAAGAATAACTTATAACCCATAACCCGTAACTGATATTATTCTCTTCCTCCGCCCAATGCTTGATACAGGCTGATTACAGACTGCATGCGGTCGAAGGTGTCGGCCACTTCCGAAAGCTGTGCGCTGAGGTAAGACTGTTCGGCGGACAAGACTTCCAAATAGGTTGACGTGCCTAAGTTAAACAATTCTTTTGTATCTTCCGCAGCTTTGCGGGCAGAATTCACTTGAATTTCACGTGAAATGGCTTTATCCGAGGTCATTTGATATTGATACAAAGCATTGCTTACTTCATTTCCGGCCTTGAGCAGTGTGGTCTGGAACTGGATTTTGGCTTGTTCTTCCTGTGCCTTTGCTTGTTTCAACCGGGCAATGTTGGCACCGCGGTAGAACAGAGGTTGTGTGAGCGAACCGATAGCGGATGCCAGCAGCTTTCCTGGATTGATGATAGCGGAACCTGCACTGTTGGTCCAACCGGCAGAACCGCTTAAGGTGATTTGCGGATAGAAAGCTGCACGTGCGCTGTTGGTGTCGTAGTAGCTTGCTGCCAGTGACATTTCAGCAGCTTTTACATCGGGACGGTTGGACAGCAGTTGCAAAGGAATACCAGTAGAGAATTCGGCAGGTAACTGTTGCTGTTCCAATGTACCGCGTGCAATGCTCTGTGCAGGTTGGTTCAGCATCAGGCATAGTGCGTTTTCCGTTTCACGGATGCTTTGACGTATATCGGGCAGAGAAGCCAGTACTTGTGCATAGGCGGTACGGCTTTGCTCTACGGCTGCACTGTTAGCCATAGCAGCCTCTTTCATTGCTTCTACGGTTTCAAGGTTGCGTTTCAGGATGTCACAGGTGCTTTCGCTTATTTGCAACTGGCGGTCGAGCATTAGCAGCGTATAGTACATATTGGCTACGTTTGCAATCACTTGTGTCTGTACAGCCTGTTCATAGAACTGTGTCTGTTTCAGTGAGACTTGAGCCTTACGCTTGGGGTTCAGCAACTGACCGAACAGATCTATCTGCCAGCTTGCTGTCACAGGAAGTGAATACGTCTGTGTGGCTTTACCTTTGTCGAAGCTGCTTACTGTTCCTTGCGGAGAGAGAGCCAGCATGGGGGCATAAGCCAGACGTGCGGACATCAGTGCTACCTGAGCCTGCTTTACGGTGAGTGCAGCGCTGCGAAGGTCGGCATTGTTGGTCAATGCCTGTTCGATAAGTGTCTGTAACTGTGCATCCGTAAACACTTCTTTCCAGGGCAGATTACCGAAATTGGCAGTATCTGCGGCAAGTGTATCGCCACCGGCAATGGTGTCCCGATATAGGCCTTCCACTGTAATATCTTCGGGTCTGTCGTATGATTTGTAGATATGGCAACTGCTCAATAAAGCAGTTGCGCACATCAGAATTATTATTTTCTTCATGATAAACTATATTTTAGTGTTTAGCGGTTAGTGTTTAATAATTAGTAATTTGCTTGTGGATGTCCACTATCCATTAATCGTTAAACGCTAATCACTATTTTGTATATTGTTCAATCTCAGGTTCTGCATCCGAGTTATCCACATCTTCCCATTCCATCGGTTTAACCTTCTCCTGGAGATATTGGAAAGCAACGAACAGGGCAGGTACGATGAATATCTGCAGAATCATACCGATTAACATACCGCCGATAGCCGAAGTTCCCAGTGTACGGTTACCGTTGGCTCCTGCACCGGAAGCAAACATCAACGGGAGCAGACCGACAATCATTGCCAGAGAAGTCATCAGGATAGGACGCAGACGGGCGGCGGCACCCAGCACGGCAGCCCATGTAATGCTCATACCCATTTTGCGGCGGTCGAGGGCGAACTCTACGATCAGGATGGCGTTCTTGGCCAACAGACCCATCAGCATGATAAGTGCAATCTGCATGTAGATGTCGTTAGACATGGTTCCCAAAATCATTTTCAATGCAGGAATGTTACCCAATGAACCGATGCCGCTGACAAACAGGAAACTACCCAACAATCCGAATGGTACGGAGAGCAATACGGAGAGCGGAAGAATATAACTTTCATATTGCGCACTCAACAACAGGTAAACGAATACGAAACAGAGCACAAAAATCAAACCGGTTGTGCTACCGCTGGTTTCGGCTTCCTCACGTGCCATACCGCCGAGTTCGTAGGCAAAACCGGCAGGCAGGTTCTCTTTGGCCACTTCTGCAATGGCAGCAAGTGCCTGACCGGATGTATAACCGCTGGCAGGAGCCACCATTACTTTCATAGATGTGTAAAGGTTGAAACGGCTGATGATATCCGGACCGTATACCTTCTTGACGGATACGAACTGGGTGATGGGAGCCATCTCATTGCCATTACGCACCTTGATGCTGGAGAGTGATTCCAGATTTTTGGTTGCATTCGGTTCTGCCTGAATCATGACACGGTACATTTTACCGAAGCTGTTGAAGTTAGAAGCGTAAAGTCCACCGAAATATCCCTGCATGGTGCTGAGGATGTCGCTTGGGCTGAGACCTGCTTTCTTACAGGCAGCCGCATCGATATCCAACATATATTGCGGGAAGTTAGGGTTGAAACTGGTCTTTGCGGAGTTGATTTCCGGACGTGCTTCCAGTGCGGCAGTATAGTCGTTCACTACATCGAAGAAGTGGTTCAGGTCGCCACCGGTTTTATCCTGCATGTTCAGTTCGATATCGCTGGATGCCGAATAACCCGGAATCATAGGCGGAGCAAAGAACAGTACCTGTGCTTCCTTGATGATTTTTTGCGCACGCATGAAAAGTGTGGCGTAAACTACCGTTGAATTCTGCATGGTGGAACGTTCTTCCCAATTTTTCAGCTTGATAATGAGCGAACCGTAGGAAGGTCCCTGACCACCGATGAAGCTGAAACCGGAAATTACCGTACGCGATTCTACCGCAGGGTCGGCTGCAACGAGACTGTCTACACGGTTCAGCACTTCCATGGCACGTTCTTGTGAAGTACCGGGGGGAAGCGTTACTACACCCATGATGGTACCGGTGTCTTCGTTGGGCACCATACCTGTCGGTGTGATGTTCATAAACACCATCAACAGTACAATGGAGCCTACCACAATACCGCCGGAGAGCCATTTCTTCTGGATAAAGCGGAGCACTTGTTTCTTGTATTTACCCAGGATGGAGTCGTAGGATGCGTTGAAAGAGTGTTTGAACTTATCCGTAGTCATACCTGCTAATGCCAATACGCTGATAACAATCATTACCAGACAGAGTACAGGATGGTTCTCAAAGCTGAACAAACCGAAAATCATACCCAAGATGGCGATTGTAGTAAAGAGCAGTGTAAGGCCGGGGCGCATCATTCTGCCAATAGAATCCACATAACGGGATATCATGATTTTACGTGCCTCTTTAGTTGCGACACCGATGCGCTCTTTCATGGTGGCATCACTGTTGTGCGGTTTCAGGAAGATGGCACACAAGGCCGGACTCAGCGTTAAGGCGTTCAATGCGGAGAAACCGATGGCGATGGCCATTGTAAGACCGAACTGGCGGTAGAATGTACCGGCTGTACCGCCCATAAAACTTACCGGCACAAACACGGACATCATCACCAATGTAATGGAAATGATAGCGCCGCCCAGTTCGCTCATGGCGTCGATAGATGCAGTCCGTGCCGATTTATATCCCTGGTCGAGCTTGGCATGGACACCTTCGACGACGACTATGGCGTCATCCACTACAATTGCGATGGCAAGCACCATAGCCGAGAGTGTCAGCAGGTTGATACTGAAGCCGATCAGTTGCAGTACGAAGAAAGTAGCAATCAAAGCTACCGGAATGGCAATGGCGGGAATCAGCGTAGAGCGCATGTCTTGCAGGAAGATATACACCACGATGAACACGAGGATGAACGCCTCAATCAACGTTTTGATTACTTCATGGATAGAAGCGAACAGGAAGTCGTTGGCGCTTTGGGCGATATTGATTTTCAAACCGGAAGGCAGCGTTTCGGATGCTTTTCCAAGTACTTCTTCCAGGTCACTGATAGTCTGCGTAGCATTGGTTCCTGCCATCTGGTATACGATACAGGATACTGCCTTATGGCCGTTTACCGTATTATTGAAGTTGTAGGACAGACGTCCGAGTTCAATATCGGCAATGTCTTTCAAACGGAGAACTTCACCGTTCTCAAGGGCTTTGATTACGATATTCTCAAATTCTTCCGGCTGTTGGAGACGGCCTTTGTAGCGGATGGTGTATTGGAAGCTTTGATTGCCGCGTTCACCAAACTGTCCGGGAGCCGCTTCGATATTTTGTTCGGCCAGTGCACCGGCTACATCGTTAGGAATCAACTTGTATTGTGCCATCACATCCGGTTTCAGCCAGATACGCATGGAGTAGTCCTGACCGAGCACGGTGGCATCACCCACACCGTTTACACGCTTTACCTCCGGAATAAGGTTGATGTTGGCATAGTTCTCAAGGAATTCAATGTCGTACTGGTCTTTCTCATCGTAAATGGAGAATACCATCAACATGGATGTCTGTCGCTTCTGCGTAGTCACACCGACTTTGGTTACCTCGGCCGGCAGCAAACCCTGAGCCATGGAAACGCGGTTCTGTACGTTAACGGCTGCCATATCCGGGTCTGTACCCTGTTTGAAGTAAATGGAAATTTCGGCGGAACCGTTATTGGATGCACTGGAAGTCATGTACATCATGTTCTCCACACCGTTGATTTGGTCTTCCAGCGGCGCAATGACAGAGTTCAACACCGTTTGGGCGTTGGCACCCTGGTAAGTGGCGCGTACCGATACCGTCGGTGGTGCAATGTCCGGATATTGGGTGATAGGCAGCGTTGCCAGACCAATAAGTCCCAGGATTACTATCAGGATGGAGATTACCGTAGATAGTACCGGACGATTAATAAATTTATCTAATTTCATGTTACTTAATGATTAGGGGCGTTAAATGTTAATTGAACGCAGTTTGGATATTACCTTCTTTTTGGTCTTTGAGGGCTTTCTGATATTCAGCCTCTTTCTCTTCAGGAGTGATAGGGGTGATGCTTTGTCCGTCTTTCAGGTTCTGTACGCCTTCTATCACGATTTTATCACCGGCCTTCAAGCCGTCTGTAACGTAAAAATATTTGCCATCGTTCAGGCTGAATACCTGTATTTCGGTATTTTTCAGTGTGTTGTCAGGTTGTGCAACGAATACGAATTTCTTGTCCTGTATTTCTGTGGTGGCCGATTGCGGAATCATGATTACATTCTCCATCGGATTGGGGAATACTACGTTTCCTGTACCTCCGCTACGCAGGATGTTGTGTTTGTTGGGGAAGAGGGCACGCATGTTTACTGCACCTGTAGTCTGGTCGATAACGCCGCTGATGGTTTCTACGCGACCACTGTCGGCATACATGGTTCCGTCAATCAGTTGCAGTTGTACCTGAGGCATCTTTGCCAGAATATCCTTGATGCTTCCGCCTTCGCGTATCAGTGACAGGAGCTGTCTTTCGGTCATGGAGAAATAAGCGAACATTTCGGAGATGTCGGCAACTGTGGTCAGCGGGGTGCCCATGGAGGGGCTTACTAAACTACCTACACGATAGGGGATAGTACCTACAATACCATCGCTGGGGCTTGTTACATTGGTGTATGACAGGTTGTTTTGAGCATTGACCAGTTGCGCTTCCGCCTGTGCCAATTGTGCTTTGGCTTGTGCCAGCTGGTTTTCGGCCATTTGCAGGTCGTAATCGCTGATGATGTTCTTTTGGTTCAACGTGCGTTTGTTGCTTACCGTAAGTTCTTGTGTGTTTACAGCGGCTTTTGCTGTTTCAACCGCAGCCTTGGCTGAATTTACTGCAGCCTGGTATTGTACAGGGTCAATGCTGAACAATACTTGTCCTTTGCGTACAACGGAACCCTCGTCCACATGTAGCTTGGTGATAAAACCGCTTACCATCGGGCGGATTTCCACATCTTGTTTACCTTTAATAGTAGCCGGATAACTGTTTGTCAGGTTGGCAGTGGTCGTTTCTACTGTAATCACTGCAAATTCGGGTGCTTTTCCCGTGCTTTTGTCACCTTGTCCACAACTGCTTAGCAGTGCCAGGCAACATGCCAATAATACTAATCTACTCTTCATACTCTTTTATTCTCTGTATAATTTTATTCTAGTTAATCCGAAGCTTTTGTGTGTAAATCATAGAAGAAGGATAACGGTGAAAACTAAATTATAATGTTTAGTTTTCGGTCGCAAAATTATTCTTTTCTCCGTATATAAGGTATGAATTTCCTTCTTTTTTAACTATGTTTTATATATACTTGAAGGAAATATTTGTTTTTTGATTAAAATACTGTAAAGCATACTGCTAATTACAGGATAACCTTTATTTTTGCATCATGTTAGATTGCAAGCATCATACTAAGATGAAACCGTTTGTACGTCGGTTATTAGGGGCAGCTGTAAGTGTGGCTGTTTTATATTCCTGTGCCAGTGTGGGCCGACTGGAAGGTGGTCCGATTGATGAGGAACCGCCTCGTTTTGTCACCGGTTCTCCCCTGCCGGGTGCACTCCATAACAAAAAGAGTAAAATCTCTATTGAGTTCGATGAGTTTATCAAACTGGAGAAAGCCAATGAAAAAGTGGTTATTTCACCTCCTCAAGTGCAGCAACCGGAAATAAAGGCAAACGGTAAAAGGGTAGTGGTCAACCTGCAAGATACGTTAAAGGCTAATACTACGTATACTATCGATTTTGCCGACGCGATTCAGGATAATAATGAAGGAAACCCGATGCAGGGGTTTACCTATACATTTTCTACCGGAGCAGAGCTTGATTCAATGGCCATTGCCGGTACGTTGCTTGATGCATCGAATTTGGAACCGGTAAAGGGAGTGCTGGTAGGGTTGCATGCCAATTTAGCCGATTCGGCATTTACTACGTTGCCTTTCGACCGTGTAGGCCGTACGGATAGCCGTGGACAGTTTTCCATTCGTGGAGTCTCTCCTGGCAAATATCGTATTTATGCTTTAATGGATGCCGACCAGAATTTTAAATTTTCCCAGCCTACGGAGGTCATAGCTTTTAATGACTCCGTTATTATCCCTTCCATGGAAAGGCGTATGCGCCAGGATACCTTGTGGCGAGACTCTTTGACCATAGATACGATTGTAGAGAGACAATATACCCATTTCCTGCCGGATGATGTGCTGTTGCGCAGTTTCAAGGAAAAAACCTTCTCGCAGCGTCTTATGAAAACGGAACGTCTTACTCCGGAAAAATTCTCTTTTTATTTTACGGCTCCTGCCGACAGTCTGCCGCTGATGAAAGGGTTGAATTTCGATGAAAAGGATGCTTTTGTCATTGAGCAGACTACCGGGAGAAACGATACGATTCACTATTGGATCAAAGATTCTTTGCTTTATCAGCAAGATACATTGAGGATGAGCTTGAGTTATTTGTATACAGATACTTTGAATCAGTTAGTTCCCCGGACAGATACTTTGAGAATTGTATCGAAAGTAAGCTGGAAGAAACTGCAGGAAAAGAAACTGGAAGAGAAGGAAAAAGCCGAGAAGGAGAAGAAGAAAAGAAGGAAAAAGGGTGAAGAAGAGCCGGAACCGACTCCTTTCCTTGCAATGGATGTGTATGCGCCTTCGGCAATGGATGTATACGACTATATCACATTGAGCTTTATGGAACCGATAGCCGGCTTTAATGATACTGCCTTGCATGTAAGGCAAAAGGTCGATACGCTATGGCAGGATGTGCCGTTTGACTTTATGCGGGATTCGTTGGATTTGAAACGTTACAATCTGTATGCAGACTGGAAACCGGGTGAAAGTTACGTTTTTGAAGTGGACTCGACCGCTTTTCACGGGTTGTACGGTTTGTTTACCGATAAAGTGAAGAAGGAGTTTACTGTAAAGAAATTGGAAGAGTACGGACAGATATTTTTCAACATTACCGGAGCTGATTCTACAGCATTTGTAGAATTGCTGGATGCTCAGGACAAGGTAGTACGTACTGTTCCGGTTGTAGAGGGGAAAGCGGATTTTTATTATTTGAATCCGGGTAAATATGGAGCCCGGCTCATTAATGATACAAATGGGAATGGTGTATGGGATACCGGTGATTATGCTGCCAGGCGCCAACCCGAAATGGTTTATTACTATCCGCAGGTATTGGAATTTAAGGCCAATTTTGATTTGATTCAGGACTGGAACGTAAAAGAAAAACCGTTGGATAAGCAAAAACCGGATGAACTGAAAAAACAAAAGCCAGATGAAGACAAGAAAAAGAAGAAAAGCCAGAATAACCGCAACAACAGCAACCGTAACAGCGGTAGGGGATATAGTTATTAAAAGGCAGCGGGCGGCAGGATTGTTTTTGCTGGCCGGACTTCTGTGTCTGTGCAGCATAATGCCTGTGCAGGCTCAATGCGTGGCTAAGAACGAAGCGTTTCAGTCGGGCGAGCATGTTATGTACGATTTGTATTTCAACTGGAAATTTATCTGGAAGAAAGTAGGGTTGGCAAGCTTGACTACCAATGCTACTACTTACCGCTTCCAGCCGGCCTACCGTTTCAATCTTCTTTCTGTGGGCAGCAAGAAAACGGATTTTTTCTTTAAAATGCGCGATACGCTGACTTGCTATGTCAGCGATAAACTGGAACCGCTTTATTTTCGTAAAGCAGCCGAGGAGGGAAAACGCTATACGGTCGACGAGGCATGGTTCTCGTATGACGACGGTGTAGCCACCGTAAAGCAGAGGCGTACCTGGCATAATCCCGTGCGTGAACCGCAGGAGATGGAGTACAGCGACAGCCGCTGTATCTTTGATATGCTGAGTATTTTGGCGCAAGCCCGTTCTTATAACCCTAAAGACTACAAGATAGGCGAGAAGATACTTTTCCCTATGGCAACAGGGCGCAGAGTGGAGGAGCAAACCTTGATTTATCGCGGAAAGGAAGATATAGAAGCGAATAATGATACAATTTATCGCTGCCTTGTATTCTCTTTCGTGGAATACAAGAAGGGAAAAGAGAAGGAGGTGATTACTTTCTTCATTTCTGATGATAAGAACCATCTTCCCATACGCTTGGATATGTATTTGAATTTCGGTTCGGCAAAAGCCTTCCTCAAAAGTGTAAGGGGCAATCGTTACCCGATGACTTCCGTTGTTACAAAGTAAACGGCAGTGCGTCTCCTTTTCTGAAGATACTTGACTCGAATGTGGCTACCAGCTCGCCGTTCTGGTTGGTGATGTCAATCTGATAATGTCCGGTAGTACGTCCGATGTACCGTTCGCGGGCTTCGGCATATAATATGTCGCCCGGACCGCTGCTACGCAGGAAAGTTATATTGGAAGACAGTGAGAAAGCCAGTGTGCCGTGAGAATTGGCTGCCGCTGCCAGGGCGAGGTCGGCCAGTGTAAAGAGTACTCCGCCTTGGGTGCGATTTCCGGCATTGAGATGTGTTTCCGTAATTACCAGACGGGCTTTGCTGTATCCTTCTTTTATTTCTATCAGTTCTACACCTGTTTTTTCGGCAAAACTGTCTTTCTTGAAAAATTCTTGCGGCGTCATGTCGTTTTGGTAATAAATGATTAATACTAAGGAGAAATCTGATGTTTTGGACACAAATGTAATATTTTAGCTTTTAATTGGATAATTTAGGTGGGTTATTTTCGAAAGCTTGCGCTACTTTTGTCTTCGAAAAAATAGACATAATTAATAAATAAATCCCTTATTATGAAAACGACTCTTACTACATTGGGTATTTCCCTTCTTGTTTTAGCAGGTTGTGCAGGACAAAAACAGACTGCAAATGATTTCATTCAGGAGAATATTGATAATGCGGTGGCACAGGAAACACTTCAGACAGACATTATCGAAAAATCTGGCAAAATTCTTAATCCGCGTACCATTAATAAGGATGGTAGCATTCACTACGTTCCTATCGATGACTGGTGCTCTGGTTTCTTTCCTGGTAATATTTGGTATACGTACGAACTGACCGGTGATAAAAAGTGGTTACCGCTGGCAGAGAAGTATACTGAAGCATTGGATTCCGTACAATATCTTACTTGGCATCATGATGTAGGCTTTATGATTGGTTCCAGCTATCTGAACGGGTATCGTTTTGCCAATAAGGAAGAGTACAAGCCCGTAATTATCCAGACCGCTAAATCATTGTCTACCCGTTTTCGTCCGGGTGCAGGCGTTATCCAGTCTTGGGATGCCGACAAAGGCTGGCAGGCCGAACGCGGATGGAAATGTCCGGTTATCATTGACAATATGATGAATTTGGAGCTGCTGTTCGAAGCCACTAAACTTTCGGGCGACTCTACTTTCTATAATGTGGCTAAGAAACATGCTGACACGACTATGGCCAACCACTTCCGTGCGGACAACAGTTGTTACCACGTGGTGGATTATGATCCAGAAACTGGTGAGGTGCGCAAAAAACAAACAGCGCAGGGCTACGCCGATGAATCGTCTTGGGCTCGCGGACAGGCATGGGCTTTGTACGGTTATACAATGTGTTATCGTTATACTCATGATGCCAAATATCTGGCACAGGCAGAGAAAGTGTATAACTTTATTTTCGGAAACAAGAACCTTCCCGAAGATTTGGTTCCTTACTGGGACTTCGATGCTCCGAAGATTCCGAACGAGCCTCGTGACGCTTCTGCCGCAGCATGTACAGCTTCTGCCCTCTACGAACTGAGTACCTATGTTACCGATAAGGGGTATAAGGAAACGGCCGACAGAATTATGGAAAGCCTTGCTTCTCCGGCTTATCGTGCAGAGGTAGGGACAAACGGGAACTTTATCCTGATGCACTCGGTCGGCAGTATTCCTCACGGTGCTGAAATCGATGTTCCGCTGAACTATGCCGATTATTATTTCCTGGAAGCTTTGAAGCGTAAAAGAGATTTGGAAAAATGAAAAGTCAATTGAATATATTGTTAGGCGGTTTAGGCTTGTTCGCCTTGCAGGGTTGTAAAACTCCGCAGGCAGAGCAGGCCCAACAGCCGAATGTTATTTATGTTTTTCCCGACCAGTTCCGCAATCAGGCAATGGAGTTCTGGGGGCAGGAAGGTTTTCGGGAGAAAGTGAATTTCCGGAATGATCCGGTGCATACTCCTCGTCTGAATGATTTTGCGAGAGAGTCTTTGGTACTGACCTCTGCCATGAGCAATTGCCCGTTGAGCAGTCCTCACCGGGGGTCGTTACTGACAGGCATGTATCCCAACAAGAGTGGTATTCCTTTGAACTGTAATTCGAACCGTCCTATCAGTTCGTTGCGTGAAGATGTAGACTGTGTGAGCGATGTATTCAGCAATGCGGGGTACGACTGTGCCTATTTCGGTAAACTGCATGCAGACTTCCCGACCCCCAATGACCCCCAGCGCCCGGGAAAATATGTGGAAGACCGCATACCTGCATGGGATGCTTATACACCGAAAGACCGTCGTCACGGATTTAACTATTGGTATGCTTACGGAACTTTTGATGAACATAAGAATCCGCATTATTGGGATACGGACGGTAAACGGCATGATCCGCGCGAATGGTCTCCGCTGCACGAGTCAGGTAAAGTTATTTCTTATCTGAAGAATGAGGGAAATGTACGCGACCCGAAGAAACCGTTCTTTATCATGGTGGGCATGAATCCGCCGCATAGTCCTTATCGTTCGTTGGACGACTGTATGGAACAGGACTTCAACTTATACAAGGATCAGCCGTTGGACAGCTTGCTGATTCGCCCCAATGCCGATTCTAAAATGGCAAAGGCGGAGAGTGTACGTTACTATTTCGCTTCCGTTACAGGTGTTGACCGTGCTTTCGGGCAGATACTCGATGCGTTGAAAGAACTGGGATTGGATAAAAACACAATCGTAGTCTTCTCTTCCGACCACGGTGAGACTATGTGCAGCCAGCACACGGACGATCCGAAGAATTCTCCTTTCTCCGAGTCGATGAATGTGCCTTTCCTGGTTCGCTTCCCCGACAAGATTCAACCCCGTCTGGATGATTTGATGCTGTCTTCTCCGGATATTATGCCTACTTTGTTGGGGTTGGCGGGTCTTTCCGATTCTATTCCGGCAAATGTGCAGGGACACAATTATGCTCCGCTGTTCTTTAATGAAAAAGCTGATATAGTGCGTCCTGCAGGAGCTCTTTATATTCAGAACGTAGACGGTAAGAAGGATGAAGACGGTAAGGTCCGTTCCTATTTCCCATCGTCACGCGGCTTTAAATCGGCCCGTTACACATTGGCTCTTTATGTAGACCGTGATAATCACAAGCTTGTAAAGAGTTTCTTGTTTGATGATGAGAAAGATCCGTATCAGATGAATAATCTTCCGTTAGAGAAGAATAAAGAAATAGTAGATGAGCTGTGTACAGAGATGGGAAAAGTCTTGAAAGAGATTGATGACCCCTGGTACAGAGAGCGTATCTTGTCTGACATGATACCATACGATAAATAAAAACTATTGTTTTTAAAAAGAATTACCCCTGCCACAATCATATGTAGCAGGGGTAATTTTTTGGAGGATATGATGCACCTCTTTCTTTCGTTTATAGGAAATGGTTATAACCGTTTTGGGTTTACTTGTTTAATTTCCACTCACATCCGTCTTTGGTGTCCTTGATGGCAAAGCCTAATGCAGTCAGTTCATCACGGATTTTATCGGAAGTAGCCCAGTCCTTGTTGGCTTTGGCTTTTATACGTTCTGCCAGCAACATGTCTACAACTTTACCGAAAGCGGCTTCGCGTTCTTCATTGGAGGTGTTCTCCTCTTTCAGTCCCAATATATCGAAGCAGAAGAGATGGAAGGTCTCTTTCAGCTCTTTCAGGTCTTCGGCTGTAATGGTGTCATTGCCTGCAATGATATTGTTTATCATTCTGGCACCATCGAAGAGATGGGCTATTACAATCGGAGAATTCAAATCATCGTTCATGGCTTCATAGCATTCGGTACGTAATGTTTTCACGTTTACCGTAGAAGCTTTGCCTGGAACAATCTTCTCCAGTCCGTGTACAGCATCCATAAGCCTTGCCAGGCCTTTTTCTGCAGCTTGCAGGGCTTCATTGCTGAAATCTACCGTACTGCGATAGTGGGCCTGGAGAATGAAGAAACGGATGGTCATCGGGCTGTAAGCCTGTGTCAGCGTTTTGTTGGAGCCGGTGAAGAACTCATCCAATGTGATGAAGTTGCCGAGGCTTTTACCCATTTTCTGTCCGTTGATGGTTATCATGTTGTTATGCATCCAGTAATGTACCATGTCATCGCCTTGCGATGCTACGGATTGTGCAATCTCACATTCGTGGTGCGGGAAGATAAGGTCCATACCGCCACCGTGAATGTCAAAATGTTTACCCAGATATTTCTTTCCCATTGCCGTACATTCGGCGTGCCAGCCGGGGAAGCCGTCACTCCATGGGCTTGGCCAGCGCATGATATGTTCCGGTTGGGCACGTTTCCACAGTGCAAAGTCGGCGGGATTGTGTTTTTCCTCCTGGCCGTCCAGTTCACGCGTAGTGTTTAGTACATCGTCCAGATTACGTCCTGACAGTTTGCCGTAGTGGTGGTCTTTGTTGTATTTGACTACATCAAAGTAAATGGAGCCTTCACTTTCGTAAGCGTAGCCGTTCTCCAGTATCTCTTTTACGAGCTCTATCTGTTCGATGATATGTCCCGATGCATGCGGTTCGATGCTGGGAGAAAGCACGTTTAATGCTTCCATTGCCTTGTGATAACGGTTTATATAATACTGTGCCACTTCCATGGGCTCCAGTTGTTCCAAACGGGCTTTCTTTGCAATTTTGTCTTCACCGTCGTCCGCGTCATGCTCCAAATGACCTACATCGGTAATATTGCGGACATAGCGCACTTTATAGCCAATGTGTGTAAGATAGCGGAAAAGTAAATCGAAAGTAATGGCAGGACGTGCGTGGCCCAGGTGGGCATCACCGTAAACGGTCGGTCCGCAGACATACATACCTACATGAGGAGCATGCAAAGGTACGAATAACTCCTTTTTTCTATTTAAGGTGTTGTAAATGGTCAGTTGTTGTTCCATAACGTTTGATAATTAGTTCTTTTTGGAAAGGCAAAGGTATAACAAATATTTGTAAATTAGGACTATCTGTTTTTAAAAAGCGTGCAGGAAGTATCGTTCTACGGCGATGGCTACTCCATCTTCGTCGTTACTTGGGGCAATGTAGTCCGCAGCAGCTTTCACGGGTTCCTGTGCATTGTTCATTGCTATGCCAAGTCCGGCGTATTTTATCATGCTGAGATCATTGTAACCGTCGCCCATGGCTGCCACTTCTTCGCGGGTGATACCCAGCTTTTCCGATAATACGGCGATCGAACGTGCTTTGTCTATGCCCAAAGGAACGAGTTCCAGAAAATAAGGTTCCGAACGGTATACGCTGATTTGTCTTTGCAGACGAAGGCTCAGTTCGGCTTCTGTTTTCATAAGTTGTTCCGGTTCACCAACAATGAGGCATTTGGGTAGGGGAAGGGGAATTTCCTGCAGGAAGTTTTCTACGCGGCGTACCTGCATTTTGTTGAGGAATGCTTCTTTTTGTACGTACGGGTCGTTGGGATTTTCGGTAAGTATGCACTCGTTGTCGTATGTGAGGATTGTTTGCCGGTTATCGGTTGCAGTCTGGTACAGGATAGGCAGTACATCGTCGGGAAGCAGGTTTTTATACAGTAGTTCACCGGTGCTCCAGTCTATGATTTCTCCGCCGTTATAAGAAAGAATATAGCCGTTGTTTTCTTTCATTTGCAGTTGTTCCGCCAAAGGAACAATACCGTAGGTAGGACGGCCTGATGCCAGTACCAGGCGTACGCCGCTTTGCTGTAGCCGTAACAGGGTACGGAGATTGCGCGGAGAGATTTCTTTCTTCGAATTGGTCAGGGTTCCGTCCAGGTCAAGGACGAGCAGTCGATAGTCTTGTTTCATGGTTTGAATTTGATTGTTTTTTTGAAAGTGGCAAAGATAGGGTTTTCTCAGGATGAAATACTATTTTTGCAGTATGAAGTCAAAAGAACGTGTATTATTGGGAATGAGCGGCGGTACGGACAGTTCCGTGGCTGCCATGAAGTTACAGGAAGCCGGTTATGAAGTAACGGGAGTCACTTTCCGTTTTTACGAAGTGGGTGGAAAAACGGAATATCTGGAAGATGCGCGGGCGCTGGCAGGACGGTTGGGTATTGGGCATATTACATACGATGCAAGGGAACTCTTCCGTGAACGCATTATCCGTTACTTTATAGATGAATATCTGGCGGGGCATACCCCCGTTCCCTGTACCCTCTGCAATAATGAGCTGAAGTGGAAACTTTTGGCGGAAATAGCCGATGAAAAGGGAATTTATTGGATCTCTACCGGACATTACGTACGTAAACTCTTTTTAGAGGACAACTATTACATTGCTCCGGCAGTTGACAGAGACAAGGACCAGACTTTCTTTTTATGGGGCTTGAAGCAGGATATCTTGCAACGGATGTTACTCCCAATGGGAGATATGACAAAAGAGGATGCGCGTGCTTATGCCGCTGAACGTGGGTTTATGCGTGTCGCCACTAAAAAAGACAGTATAGGAGTGTGTTTCTGTCCGTTGGATTACCGTTCTTTCCTGAAGCGTGAGGTTCCTATGGAGCAACTGCCGGGCAGAGGGCATTTTCTCGATGAAAAGGGGAATGTATTAGGATGGCATGAAGGATACCCTTTCTATACGATAGGTCAACGGCGTGGACTGGGCATTCATCTGAATAGGGCTGTATTTGTGAAGGAAGTCAGAATGGAAACCAATGAGGTGGTACTTGCACCACTTGCCTCCTTATATAGGAATGAAATGCATCTTAAAGATTGGAACCTTATCAGTGCACATCGGGTATTGGGAGCGGAAACGGTTATCGTAAAGATACGCTATCGCAAGCAGGCAAACCACTGTATGGTTGCTCAGGAGGAGAACGGATATCTGCGGGTTTCGCTGTTGGAACCGTTGGAGTCTATCGCCCCGGGGCAAGCCGCCGCCTTTTATGATGCGGACGGCTTGTTGTTGGGCGGTGGTATTATTCTTTGAAGTTGAGCTTCAGCATCTCTTCCATGTATTCTCTTGTATTGCTGAGGCGCGGTATCTTATGCTGTCCGCCAAGCTTGCCTTTATTGTCCAGCCAATCATGGAACAGATTTCTGCGGGCAACGATTATCTCCAGAGGTTGCAAAGCCAGGTCATTCTGCCGTTTGGCTTCATAGTCGGAATTCACTTCTTTGAGGGTGTCATCCAGTATTTTGGCAAATTTATCCAGGTCATCTGGCTTTTTGGCAAATTCAATCAGCCATTGATGGCGGCATTTGGCATGTTCGTCCATGAAGACGGGAGCGGCGGAATAGTCTACAATCTGTGCTCCCGTGGCAGCACAGGCTTTGCTTAAACCTTTTTCCGCATTGTCCACGATAAGTTCTTCGCCAAAGGCATTGATGAAATGCTTTGTGCGGCCGGTAATGACGAATTTGTACGGGCGGTTATTGGTGAACTTCACGGTATCTCCAATCATATACCGCCACAGTCCGGCAGAAGTGGAGATGACCATTGCGTAGTTCTTGTTGAGTTCTACTTCTTCCAGACAGCAGATACGCGGATTTTCCTTGCCGACATCTTCCAAAGGTATGAATTCATAGAAAACACCGTAATCAATCATCAGCAGCATAGCCGGATCGTTCGGGTCGTTCTGTGTGCCGAAATAGCCTTCGGAGGCATTATATGTCTCGACATAGTGCATCTTGGAACTTTTGATGACTTGTCTGTATTGTTCCCGATAAGGAGTAAAAGCCACTCCGCCATGGAAGAATACTTCCAGATTGGGCCATACTTCTTCCAATGACTGTTTCCCGGTTTTTTCAAGTATATGTTTGACAAGTACCAGCATCCAGGATGGCACACCCGAAAGATTGGTGACATTGGCATGGATTGTACTGTTGGCTATGGCCTCCATCTTAGGTTCGAACTCGCTCATCAAGGCAATTTCCTTGCTTGGCACACGGATATAGTTGACCAGCGGGTGTACATTCTGTATCAGAATGGCGGATAAATCACCTACCAGGCTATGGTTGGAGTTCAGGTTGGGGCTGTGGCTACCGCCGAGAATCAATCCTTTTCCGGAAAAAAAACGGCTTTCGGGATTGATTCCCAAATAGATGGCAACAGCATCTTTCCCGCCTTGATAATGAGTGTCTTGCAGAGACTCTTTGCTGACCGGCAGGAATTTGCTTTTATCGTTGGTTGTTCCCGAAGACTTGGCAAACCAACGTATTTCCGACGGCCAGAGCAAATTTTGTTCACCGGCACGCAAGCGGGCTACATAAGGTTTGATTTCTTCGTAAGTCTGTATGGGAAGGCGTTTTTTGAAATCTTCATAAGTACGAATAGAGGCATAGTCATATTTCTTTCCCCATTCCGTATTGGCGGCCATGCGTACCAAACGTTTCAGGACACCTGCCTGCAACTCACCTGCATGTTCGGTGTACAGTTCGATTTCTTTCAAGCGGGGGGCGAAGTATACTTTATTCAGAAGTTTTGTAATATTCATCGTTCTTATCGAAATCTGTTTAAGTGTGCAAAATTAATCTTATTTATCGGCATCTCTATCTTTTTTCTCTTTTTTTTCTATCTTTACGTCCGTATAGGTGAAAAGAACCGTAATTTAAACTAAAACATCATGAGAATCGGTATTTTGACTTCAGGCGGGGATTGCCCCGGTATCAATGCGACTATCCGCGGCGTTTGCAAAACGGCTATCAATCATTATGGAATGGAAGTAATAGGTATTCATAGCGGTTTTCAAGGATTATTGACAAAAGATGTGGAATCGTTTACGGACAAGTCTCTGTCCGGGTTGTTGAATTTGGGCGGTACGATGCTGGGTACTTCCCGTGAAAAGCCGTTCAAGAAAAACGGGGTGGTATCCGATGTAAACAAGCCTGCTTTGATAGAACGGAATGTAAAGGAACTGGGGCTGGACTGTATTGTCTGTATCGGCGGTAACGGTACGCAGAAAACGGCTGCTAAGTTGGCTGCCATGGGCTTGAATATAGTTTCCGTACCTAAAACCATTGATAATGATATTTGGGGGACTGATTTTTCTTTCGGCTTTGACTCTGCCGTCAGTATTGCTACGGATGCCATAGACCGGTTACACTCTACCGCCAGTTCGCACAAGCGGGTGATGGTGATAGAAGTGATGGGGCATAAAGCCGGCTGGATTGCGTTGTACTCCGGTATGGCTGGTGGCGGTGATGTGATTTTGATTCCCGAACTTTCTTATAATATTCATAATATAGGTGATACGATTTTGAACCGTCTGAAGAAAGGAAAACCTTATTCCATCGTTGTGGTTGCCGAGGGAATTCAGACGGACGGCAAGAAACGTGCAGCCGAATATATCGCACAGGAGATTGAATACGAAACGGGTATCGAAACCCGTGAAACGGTTTTGGGGTATATCCAGCGGGGTGGTTCGCCTACGCCTTTTGACCGTAATTTGTCGACCCGCATGGGAGGGCATGCTACGGAGTTGATTGCAGGCGGACAGTTTGGACGTATGGTAACGCTGAAAGGGAATGAAATATCTTCCGCTCCTTTGGGGGAGATAGCCGGAAAGCTCAAATTAGTGACCGAAGACCATGATTTAGTCGTTCAGGGCAAGCGTATGGGGATTTGTTTCGGATGATTTGACTGTATCTTGTGCAGTATCCGTAGGTTCCGTATAATCTGTAGCTTCAAGAACTTCTGATGTCTCTACAGCAGAAGTCTCTTCTGCGACAATTTGGGTTTCCTCTGTTGCCATATTTTCCTTTGCCGCGTAGTTCTGTATCTTGGCTGTTTCAATAGCTTCTTTGAAGGCTTCGTCACTCTTGATTTTCTTCAATGCCATTTGTGCGGCATTTTGCTGTGACTCCTTTTTGGAATAGCCTGTGCCAGTACCGGCAGAAAGGCTCTCTATGCGGACTTCTGTATGGAACATCGGGTTGTAATCCTGGTCGAGGAATTGCTCTATCAACTCAAAGGAAACCTCCATTTTGGTTTTCTGGCTCCATTCGATAAGTTTGGACTTGAAGTTGACTTCCTTGCGCGACATCTTGTCGAGGTCGATGTAGTTCTTGAGGATTTTTTTCTCCATGAACTGCTTGCAGCGTTCATAGCCTTGGTCCAAGTAGATAGCTCCGATAAATGCCTCAAAAGCATTGCCGTACATATAGCTGTTGTGCGATGAAGAACGGGTGGAATATTTGACAAGTTTGTCCAGTCCTATCTCCACAGCCAGTTTGTTTAGAGTTTCCCGTTGCACGATTTTAGAACGGGTATTGGTAAGAAAGCCTTCCCTGCGTCCTTCAAAGTGCTTATATACTATATCACCGACAATGGCATCCAAAATGGCGTCGCCTAAAAATTCCAGCCGCTCGTTATTTAACGGACGTCCTTTTTCGGAACGGATGGAAGTGGATTTGTGAAGCAGTGCTTGCTCATAGAACCGGATGTTACGGGGAAAGAATCCGAGTATCTTATAAAAACAAAAATAAGACTCTCTGTCCTTATGGAATAAGAGCCTTATTTTATCTATTTGATTACGTAACACGACCGTATTATTCTGCGTATTTCTTGAAAATAACACATGCGTTATGACCGCCGAATCCAAACGTGTTGGACAAAGCTACATTCACTTCACGCTTCTGAGCCTTGTTGAACGTAAAGTTCAGGTCATAGTCGATGTTTTCGTCGTTATCACCCTCTTCGTGGTTGATAGTCGGAGGAATAATGCCATTCTTGATGGCAAGAATACTTGCGATGGCTTCCACCGCACCGGCAGCACCCAATAAGTGGCCTGTCATGGATTTGGTTGAACTGATGTTCAACTCATAAGCATGCTTGCCGAATACTTCCTGGATAGCTTTCACTTCCGAAATATCACCAACAGGAGTAGATGTACCATGAACGTTGATGTAATCTACTTCTTCGGGTTTCATTTCTGCATCTTCCAACGCATTTCTCATTACCAGCTTGGCTCCCAGACCTTCCGGGTGGGAAGCTGTCAGGTGATGCGCATCGGCAGACATACCTACACCGGCAACCTCTGCATAAATCTTGGCACCACGTGCTTTGGCATGTTCCAGTTCTTCAAGAACCAGACAGCCGCCGCCTTCACCCATGATGAAACCGTCACGGCTTGCGCTGAACGGGCGGGATGCAGTCTCCGGAGAGTCATTGCGGGTAGATAAAGCGTGCATAGCGTTGAAACCACCTACACCGCAGGCTGCGATAGCAGCTTCCGAACCACCGCTGATGATGGCATTTGCCTTACCCAAACGGATGAGGTTGAATGCATCGGCAATGGCATTGGTAGAAGTGGCGCATGCAGAACAAGTCGCATAGTTAGGACCATGAAAACCGTACAGGATAGAAATTTGTCCGGCAGCAATATCCGAAATCATCTTGGGGATGAAGAACGGATTGAACTTAGGACCATTTTCTTTATGGAGGGCATAGTTACCTGCTTCTTCTTCAAATGTACGGATTCCACCAATACCGGCGCCGAAGATGACACCGATCTTGTTCAAATCCTCATTTTCGACATCAAGACCGGAATCTTCTACCGCTTGCTTGGCTACACCGATGGCATATTGGGTATACAAGTCCATCTTGCGTGCCTCTTTGCGGTCGATATATTGATTGGCATCAAAGTTTTTCACCTCGCATGCGAATTGGGTCTTGAAAAGTGATGCGTCGAAATGAGTAATAGGTCCTGCTCCACTAACCCCATTCACGAGATTTTCCCAAAATTCGGGTACTGTGTTGCCAATGGGAGTAATGGCGCCAAGACCTGTTACTACAACTCTTTTTAATTCCATACTAAGATATGAATGGATTAAGATTACTTAGCGTGTTCTTCGATGTAAGATACAGCATCACCTACAGTACCAA
>OJON01000356.1_pt1 | contig 30548 bp, 29 predicted proteins | sample 1598031 | NCBI WGS metagenome assembly OJON01 (sample SAMN01915216, study PRJEB22387) | human gut metagenome | isolation source: stool | host: Homo sapiens | place: USA | reverse complement strand
AAATGACAAAAAAATTTATTTAAAAATAAATATATATTATAATTTAATAGAAGTCGGATAATAATAATGTAATAGTTATATTATTCGATTTTTTGAGGTAGTTAATTTGAAAAAAAAGGATATGACGATATGTTGCAATTCTTAAGTAATAAATAATACTGCAATAAAAATTCAAATAACAAATATAAAGTTATGTTATATTCTTGTACAAGATAATTTTTTTTGATATAATTTTATTGGTGATAAAATTTTGAATAAAACAATAGTTTATTTAATAAGACATTCAGAACAATTAAAAATAAAAGGGAAAAAATATATAGCGGAAAATGAACAAATAAATAATGAGAAAATAACTTTATCTGTGCTTGGTGAAAAGAAAGCACAAAAATTGGCTGATTTAGAGGAACTAAGTAATATAAACGTTTTATGGTCTAGTAATTATGTTAGAGCTATTTCTACATCAAAATATATAGCAGATAATAATAATATAGAAATCAATATAGACGATAAGTTAAATGAGAGAAAATTAGGTGATTTAAGTTTATTAAAAGAGTTAGGAAAAAATAAAAAGCATTCGTTTACAGAAGAACAGTTACTAGATAAGAATTTAAAAAATGTTGGTGGAGAAAGCAGAGTTGAAGTAAATAAAAGAATGACAGATGCATTAACTAAAATACTAACTGAAAATAAGGGTAAAAAAATTGCAATAGTAAGTCATGGGGCTGCGTTAAAATTTTTATTAATGAATTGGTGCAAACTAAATGAAGAAATAAAACTTGTATATAAAGATGAAATTGTTTTAGATATGAAATCACCATGCGTTGTTAAACTGGAATTTAAAGGGAATAATCTAGAAAATTTATCTGTTATTTTATAATAGATAATTAAGTATTAGAGATATTAGAATACAAAAAAGATATGGCATTAATAGGAGATAAGTTTGCTTACGAAAAAGGATTGGAAAATAAAAGTTATACAGTTATATCACTGTTAATGGTATAGGCGTGATAAATACAAACTAAATATTATTAAATAGGATAGTTTGTATTAACAATTTGTTCGTTAAAAATTATCATTCATAAAATAAATGTCGAATAATATAATGTAATAGTTATATTATTCGATTTTTTGAGGTGGTTAGTTTGAAAAAGAAAATACAAATAAGTATTATCTCTACATTCTTTTTGATGTTAATTTTTACAACAGTTAGTGCGGTTACGTATACATATCCAGTAAATAAAAATAAAGAAACAAAGGTAAGTAGTATAAGTACTATTGCAAGTGCTCCAGAGTTTAACTTTCAATCTGAATCACAAGTACTTATGGAGCCTACAACTGGAAAAATTCTTTATGCCAATAATGAGAATGAAAAGTTGTTACCTGCGTCAGTTACTAAAGTTATGACCATACTTCTTACAATGGAACAAATAGATTCACGGAAAAATGACTTATCAAGATAAAGTAAAATGCAGTGCTAAAGCATCTAAAATGGGTGGTTCACAAATATGGTTTAAAGAAAATGAAGAACTTACAGTAGATGAGGCTTTAAAAGCTATATGTGTTGTTAGTGCAAATGATGTTACTGTTGCAATGGCTGAAAAAATTGGTGGAAGTGAAGAAAATTTTGTTAAAATGATGAATGATAAAGCAAAAGAGCTTGGAATGCAAAATACTTGTTTTAAAAATTCACATGGAATAGATGAAGAGGGACATTATACGACTGCAAAAGACATAGCTATAATGTCTAGAGAACTCATTACTAAACATCCAGACATATTAAAATATACATCTATTTGGCAAGACACACTAAGAGATGGTACCTTTGGATTAAATAGTACGAATAAATTAATTCGTTTTTATGAGGGGGCAACGGGACTTAAAACTGGTTCAACATCTAAGGCGTTATTTAATTTATCAGGTACTGCTACTAGAAATGGTACATCTTTTATAGCAGTTGTAATGAAGGCACCATCTAGTGCAGTAAGACTTGAAGAAGTAAAACAACTATTAGATTATGGCTTTGCAAATTACGAAGTTAAAAATATATGTGAAAGTGGGGTAATAACTGGAAGTATAAATATTAATAAGTGTGTAAATGAAACTTTTGATGTTTCAATAAAAGATAAAGTTACTATACTTGCAGATAAAGGGGCTAAAGTGGACACTATAGAGAAAATATCGTATAACGAAAACTTAACAGCTCCCCTTTCAAGTGGTGATGAAGTTGGAAATATTGAGATATTTAATAGGGAGACTAATGAGAAAATTGGTGAAAGTAAGCTTGTAATTTCAAAAGATGCACCTAAGTCAGATTTATTAGCATATATTAAAGAGGCTGTAAGACATTATTTGATAAAGAAAGGTTAGATAGTAAATATATAAATTATATAGGCAGGAGTAATATTTATTCCTGCCGTTTTTTGTAATAAAATGTTAAAAAATAATTGCAAATTTCATAACAATTACATTTATGTTTCAAATATATTTCATTTTGAATTTTCAAATAATTTTTTTTCTCTACGTGTTGATTTTTTTTGTATAAAAATATATACTAGATACGATAAGTTATATTTTAGTTATAACATAAAAAAATGATAATTTGGAGGTTGAAACATATGATAGGAATGAGTCAAATTAAGAGGAAGATGATGCAAGGAGTTGTTATTGGTGCAGCTATTGGTGTTGTTGGAATTGGACTTACATTATGGTGGTCTATTAGTACGATGAAGAGCTATGAAAAAGGTACGAATAAGGGATATAATCAAAAATACACACAAGATGTTGTTGTTTGTAAGAGGGATATAATCCAAGGTGAGGTCATAACAAATGACATGGTAACTATTGCCAAAAATATAAATAAAAATACAGTGCCAAATGGTGCGGCAAAGTCTACAAATGAGGTAGTTGGAAGCGTGGCAAAATATAATATTGCTGCAAATGTTCCAGTTCTAAGTTCAATGGTTACATCTGAAATCGTGGCTGCTGATGTTAGATCTCAAGAAATAAATACAGTACTTATGCCAACTGATCTTAATATTGGAGATTATGTTGATATAAGAATAATGTTCCCTAATGGTACAGACTATGTTGTATTAGCTCAAAAGAAAGTTGAAAATATTATTGGAAAAACATTTTGGATAAATATGGCTGAAGATGAGAGATTGTTACTTAGCAGTGCAACAGTTGATTCATATTTAAACCAAGGTTCAAAACTATATGCGACAAAATATACAGATGCAACATCACAAACAAATTTATCAGAAGAAGCAACTACGACAGCTAAAGGATATGTTTCTGAGGAAATCGAAAAAGAATTAGATACTCTACAAGATGCAGATGCTGATGAGTTTACAGAGAAAATGTTTGATTTAATTGTAAAATATAAAAACTTTGCTTCAGCAGCAACTAGAGTTTCAGAAAATTACCAACCAAATTCACAAGTTATGAATCTTATGAAAACAAATGAAAATATTCTATCACAAGCAAAAGAAAAATTAAGTGAAGATTCAAGAAGAACAATTGAAAGTGGATTAAGTAGTTACAAATCTGATAATGAAGATAATTATAGTAATATAGTTAGTGGAGCACAAACTTCTATAACAACTCAACAAAATCAAAGAACAGCTTTATTAAATGGAACTACTGAAGAGTAAGAAAAGAATAAGTTATAATTTTACAAAAGATTATTTATACAAGGAGGAAATTAAATGCAAGTAATTGGATTAATTGGATATGTTGATAAATACGACTTTGCTATGAATCTTGCAAAAGCAATTAATGTAATGGACAAATCAGTACTAGTAGTTGATGCAACACTAGATAGAAAACTAAAATATATAGTTCCTGCCCTAAGTAATATGGGCAGGGCATATATAACTCAATATAGCGATATAGATTTTGCTGTTGGATTTGATAGTATTCGTGATGTTGAGAGCTACGCTTCTGAACAAGGTATTGATATAAATAAATATGACTTTGTGATTATCGATATGGATAGTGCTAGATCTTATGAATTATTTAGGACTAAAGGTATCGATAAAAAGTACTTTTTTATTGATACTAGTGTCCTTTCTATAGAAAAAAATAAGGAAATAATAAAGGCAATGAAAGTATTTGATGCTGAAGGTGGTTCAGAACTTGCAATGACAAAAGTTTTGTATAAATCATACATATCAAGGGCTGCAGATGATTATTTCGACCAAAAAATAAAGGAATATGAAGTAAAATGGAAAGAACCAGATTATGAAGTTCCATTAGATGAACAAGATAAACTTGCAGATATAGATTCACAATTTAGTGGAAGTATAGAAACGAAAAAACATTCTAAATTGTATATGGCAATTCTTGCAGATCTTGCGGCAGAAATAATGGGAGATGTTAATGCTAAAAAGGTATTAACTCAAATAAAAAGGAGGAAGTAATAATGTCAAGAGTTGTATTTTGGAGTCCATATGAAAGTATGACTGGAAACACTCACACGGCAGTCGCAGTAAGTACACTAATGGGTATGACTCATAAAGTTTCTAGTTTGCTTATGCAAGCAAATTTCCATTCATGCAAAATGGAATCTTCTTTTACACCATATGATGAACTTAAACAAAGTGGAGTTTTTGAAAGTTCAAATATAGGAATAAATGCTTTGATTAGACTTGTTTCAAGTAATAAACTTACTGCAGATTCTATACAAAACTATGCAAAGCCAGTACTAAAAGATAGATTGGATGTCTTATATGGAATGAATGCTGATGATGTTGATGGATATAATCAAATTATAAATAATCTTCCATATATGACAAGAAAAGCAGACGAAATATATGATTTAGTTTTTGTAGACATGCCTAAAAATTTTAGTAAAAAAACTATTAAAGATACAATATCTGATGCGGAAATCGTTGTGTGCGTTATAAACCAGGACGCTGTAAAATTTAGTAATTTCTTTAATTTTATATCAACAAATGAAATTCTAAAAGATAAGCAAAAAATAATTGTAATTGCAGATTATGAACAATCATCTAAGTATAATGTAATGAATATTAGATGGAAGTATAGAGTAAAAGATCCAATATTTACTGTACCACATAATTATATGTTTGCAGATGCATGTAATTCAGGTGCTGTTGTTGATTTTTTATATAAAAACATAAATGCTGATCCAAAGGATTATAACGGGAATTTCATATTTCAAACGTTAAATATTACAAATCAAATTGTAGAAATGGCTAAGATTAAAGAAAATTAAAGTAAAAATAGAAGATAAATAAAAAATAAGAGGGGTGAAAATATGTCAGTTGCATTTGTTTTTAATATTATACTTATAGTTCTACTTGTTGCATTTGTAGTAGGCTTTATAGTATATAAGGTAAAAAAAAGCGGACCTGACGATGATAGCAAACGTTCAGAGTTTGAAAGAGCTAGAGAAAAGTATAGTATTCCTAATATGCAGGCATTTATAAAGAAACAATTTGATGAAATCACAAGAATGAATCTTTATGATTTGGCACTTTCTGAAGAGGAATTTGAAAGAAGAAAAAATGTTAAATATGAACTAAAAAAAGCATTAAAAGGTGCAGGATATGCAGATTCTAGTGATAAAAAATATGTAAAAACTTTAATGTTTGATTTATTAAGAAATACATACAAAGTAAACAATTCAAATATAAGTAATGCAATTTCATTTGATAATTTTGATGAGTTAACTCCACAAGATGAATTTGAAATTTTGCTTCACTTGTATAAAAAACAATATAAAGCTGAGGCTTTAACTGAGATTATAACAAAATATAATCTTGATGTTCCTAAATACGAGTTTGATCCAGAAGTTCCATCTTATGTAATAACTGCAGCAGAAATACATCAAATATTCCAAAACGAAGTAACTCCTGATACATTATCTTTTGAAGATAAATTGGAAATTGTAGTACAAAGGGTATATCAAGGATACAAAGGATATAGCGTTGTAGATGATATTCGTGATATGAATATAGATGGTGTATCTGGTGGTGTATCTGGTATTCCGCCTTCATTCTTGGATCAAGTTGTTGGTATGGAAGATTACTTAGAGCAAATGAAAGAAAGAAAAATTCCAATGTCATACGATAGTGTTTGGATATTCTATAAAGGTAAATCTACATATTTATCTTTCTTGTCATTTGGTAGTGAATCTGAACTAAAAAGAGTGTGTCAAAATATATATAAATATAACAATCCTGGACAGTTATCTGAATCTGTTGGTTACAAGATAAATGAAATGAAAGATGGATCTCGTATCGTTGTTTTACGTCCAAATTTCTCAGAATCTTGGGCATTCTTCGTAAGAAAATTTGCTCCGCCAACACTTATATCTGCAGAACAGCTTTTAATACATGAAAATAAAGCAAATGTAATTGAATTATTAAAATATTTAGTAAGAGGTGCAAGGGTAACTGCAATAACAGGTGAGCAGGGTTGTGGTAAAACAACATTACTAATGGCTATAATGAAATATTTATACCCAACTATTACTATTCGTGTACAGGAAACAGCATTTGAATTACATTTAAGAAAAATTTACCCTTATCATAATATTTTGTCTTTAAGAGAGACAGAAACAATAAGTGGACAAGAAGGTTTGGATGTTCAAAAGAAAACAGATGGTGGAGTTAATATCCTAGGTGAGGTTGCAACAGATCCCGTTGCTGCTTGGATGATTCAAATGGCACAGGTTGCCTCTAAATTTACACTATTTACTCACCATGCTAAAACTTTTCCAAACTTAATAACTGCACTTAGAAACTCACTTCTAAAAATTGGTATGTTCCAATCTGAAGATGTAGCTGAAGTACAGGTTGTATCAGTTATAAACTTTGATATACATTTAAAAAGAGGAAGCGATGGTACAAGATATATAGAAAGAATAACAGAGTGTATTCCTCTTGATAAAAAATTCTCATATAACAATGATTATAGGAAAGTAAAAGATATGGACAAAAAACTTGATAGCTTTATGGACAATGCAGTTGAGTATTTTGAACATATGACACAAACAAGTAACTATACATATAGAAATATTGTTGAATGGCAAGATGGAAAATATGTATTTGTAAACCCAATAAGTGAAGAAAATATAAAATCAATGAGAGATAATATGTCACCAGAAGATGTAAGAAGTTTTGATAACTTCATAGATGCAGCTTGGAGGTGATAGTATGAATATTACATATGTTGCAATAGGTTTACTAGCTTTTTCTTTAATTGGGATACTCGTTTTACTTTTGTATTTACGAATTATAAAACATAAGTACAAAAAAAATTCAGCACTTTTTGCAAAAGATAATTTAATGGTAAAAAATAAGTCTAGTTTTAAAGATATTTTAGATAGACTATATCAAATAGTATATATGACTTTTGTAAAAATGCCAGTAATAAAATATTATACAAAAAAGACAAGATTAAAACTTGAAATGACAAATGATTATACGGAATATGAGTTAAGAAGAAGAACTGGTAAATATATGTTATTTGCAGTAATATTCATATTCATATCATTATTTGTATTAATAAATTTAGTAAATGATTTATATATGACTTTAATTGTTATAGTTGGAGTTCTAATTATAGCAGAAAAAATGATTGATCTTGGTATAACATCTGTCTCAAATAAAATATTAAGACAAATGCCAGACGCATTTACAACAATAAGGCATGCGTTCCATGAACATGGGATGATTGATGAAGCATTTTCTACAGTTATAGATGAACTTGGAGATAAAGAGATAGGACCTCAACTTAGACGTATTAAAGAAGCAATAATTTCAGATAATCCAGAGGTAGAGCTAGAAAAGTATTATGATAGTGCACCAAATAGATTTCTAAAATTATTTGCAGGTATATCATATTTAACTTATGACTTAGGTGATAGAAAAATTGATGGTACATCAGTTTATCTAAAAAACTTAAACAATATTTTGCAAGAAATTTACCTTGAAATATTAAAACAAGATAAAATAAATTATATGTTTAGAAGTTTAAATGTAATTGCAGTAGTACCACTTGTATGTATAAAGCCGTTACAAGCTTGGGCAGAATCAAACTTCCCAGCACTTTCAAACTTCTATAACAGTAGTTTTGGTTTTATAATGCAATCATTAATTATAATATCAATATTTGTATCATATTTGATGTTAAGAATTGTAAAAGAAGATTCAGAACAAATCAAATTTGATAGGGTTGCTAGTGTAAGATGGCAGGACAAATTATACAAGGTACCTATTATTAAACAAATAGTTGATGCATTTAAATCAAGACCACATACAAGAAAAAATAGGAATGAAACAATACTTATCAAAAATACAAATTCATACCTTACAATTGAATGGTTATATGTAAATAAAATAACTGCAGCTTTTGTCACATTTATATTAGCACTTATTCTAATGTTTAATATAACACGTATAGATATAAAAGCTACTTATGAAAAAATAAGTGATGAATTTCTATCATTTGGACAACTTACTGAAACTCAGGAGCAAGCTGCACAAGCAATTAACGAAAGAGACAAAACATATATTGATAAGTACAAAAACAAAAATGTAACTAAGGAACAACTAGAAATGGAATTTACCGATCCTGTAACGGGTAAGGCTGATGCAGATGAGGTAGCAAGAGTATATAACAAAATACAAAGTGTAAAGAATTCATATATTAAATTCTGGCAAGTACTTACATCGTTTATATTAGCATTTATTGCATACTATGCACCGTCAGTTATGTTGTTTATACGTAATAAAATACGTGAAATGGAAAAAGAAAATGAAATAATGCAATTTCAGTCAATTATTCTTATGCTTATGTATATAGATAGAATTGATGTTCAAACAATATTAGAATGGTTGTGTAGGTTCTCTTATGCATTCAAAGAACCAATTTCAACTTGTTTAAATAACTATGAAGCTGGTGCATATGAGGCATTGGAAGATTTAAAAGAAGCCGTACCTTACAAGGATTTCCAAAGAATTGTAGAACAATTACAATCAGCGGTTGAAAGAATACCAATAAGGGACGCATTTGATGAACTAGAAACGGAAAGAGCTTTCTTCTATGAAAGAAGAAAAGAAGGAAACGAAAGGTTAATCAAGAAGAAAACAACTATTGGTAAAGTACTTGGATTTACACCAATGGTACTACTTATAGGTGGATACCTAGTAGCTCCACTTATGATTGTATCAATAATGCAAATGATGAATTACTTTACAAAGATGTCTTTCTAGTAAGACAATAATTAAATTGGATATCACACCATTTAGGTGGATATTATATATGTATAAAGGGGGATATATAAATTATGGATAACGCACAAAAAGCTATTATGATTGGTGTTGGCCTTTTCATCACAATCATTATAATTGCAGCCGTAATGTTAATAACTGGTATGGGTCAAAACCTACTTAATAAAGGTCAAGCTCAAGTAAATGGTATATCTGCAAGTTTACAAAATGATCTTTTTGAACAATATAATGGGAAAAAAATGTCAGGAGCACAAGTAAGAACAGCAGCTGTTCAATTAAAAAATAGAGATGATGCAGCTAGTATTACAATTATGATTAGTGGTGTAGAAAAAAAGACTACAGCTGAAATTAACGATGCCACTTCAGCTACAGCTACAAAAATGTATACAGGAACTGTTACACAAGATTTAGACAATGGAACTGTTACAATAGAGTGGAATTAAAGGCATAGTTTAAAGGTATATAATTATATACGAATATATAGTTATATACCTTTACTACTAATATGTAGTTTAAAAAATTAATTTTATGTGGAAAACGTGTATAATTAAAGCAAATTAATTTCTTAAAGTGTATATTATATATATAAAATTTAAAGTGAGGTGGTAAAATCATGGACGAAAGTGCTCCAATTAGAGCTATTGTAATAGGTGTAAGCACTTTACTTGCGGTTGCTACAATTTCAGCAGTTTTAATGTATTATAACTCAGCAAAACAGTTGGCATCTAATGTTGGGCGTGGACAAGATTTTGCTGCAAATTATGAACAAAGTATTCAAGATCTTTTGGTTTCTGGAACAGAAAATGTTACTGGAAATTCATATATTACGGGTGCAGATGTTAAGAATCTTATTAATTATTTTTATGATAAAGACGATGTAGAAGTTAATATTAGGGTAATGAAGGTAATTGATGTATATGAGGGATATAAATCAAAAGCTACAACTTCATACTCAAGGTTTAATATAAATCATGATGAAGCAAGTTATAAATATGTTATGAATAACATATTGTTAGATCAAAAATTTAAAATTAAATGTACAGAAAACCAACATTTGACCGGAGATAAAGTTGGGACTTTAATTGAAATAGAGGGACAATAAAAAAATAAGGAGGGAATATGGACGATAATTTACAAAGAGTATTTTCAGTATTAATATCTATTTTAATATTTTTTATACTACCACTTTACATTACTTTTGAAAAATTAGATGATATATCATATTCTCTTGCTTTAAAAATAACTAGTAATTTTGTTGATAATGTAACAGCAAAAGGATATATTTCAGAAGAAATGTATAATGATTTTGTTACAAGGCTTTCATCTACAGGAAATGTTTATGAAGTTAAAATGGAACATGTTTCAAAAAAATATACTCCAGCTTATTATTTATATAATGATAATGGTGAGATAAAATTTAAAAAGGATTATTCAGAATATATTGATTGGCTCAATGGTAACCCTGCATCAACTAATGCTAAGTTGTCATATAGTACATCTGAAGTAAAGTATTCTGAAAAACAGATATTAAGTGTTATTAAAAATAATGATGATACAAAACCTTTTTCTGAAATGACAACTTTTGAATATTCAAATATGAATTTAGAAGATATTCCAGTTATTCCGTATATGTATGCAAATTATAATGTAAGTAAAGATGATTCAGGGAATATTACATCTCAGATAAATAATGAGAATAAAATATATACGATGAATAAGGGTGATGAATTTAACGTAAGAGTTAGAAATGAAAATGTTACCATTGCTACTGTATTGTTTAATGCATTTACTCTTGGAGTTGGTGGTACAGAGAATAATACTCGTGTATATATAAATTATGGAGGTACAATTCAAGAGGAAGAGTACAGAAATTTAAATAGTTATATTGATTAGATGATAAAATAGATTTGGAGGTGAATCATACCATTGGATTATATGTCAAATAAAGCTCTTGTTATAGCTGTTAGTCTTATTGTTACAATGATGATTGCAAGTGCAGTGTTATATTCTGTTAACCAGATTATAAATGTATACAAGCAAGTATATGAAACAGATACTTCAATTAAGTCTGCTGTTGATGAATTCGATGAGTATGATGGCACTGTAAAAACAAAACTTGATTTATTAAATACTGCAAAAAAGTATATAGATAATGGCTCTGTTATTGTTACAACAAGTAATATATCAGCTGTAGTTGGAGATAATAACCGTAAATTGGATGCTGCAGAAAATAATAAAGTAAATACAAAGAATGCAATAGAGGCTTTAAATAGAAGTTTAAATGTTACAGAAGATGAAGGTAGATTAAGTGTTGGTAATTTAGATGAGGCAAATAAGAAATATACCACTTATGTGATGAAGCTAAGTGATGGACATGTCATTGTAGGTTTTTATATAAAATAAAGTAGAATAGGAGCGATGATATAATGAATGAATCAACAAATACTTTGTTATACACTGCAACTTATGTATTTATATTTGTAATTGCTTTGAGTTTATCCATAATGTTGTTTTTAGGTATTAATAGATATGCAAATTCAGCTTATGAATATTCACAAGGTTTTAATGGCTCAATTATAAATACAGTAAGTGATGGAACAGAAATATATGATGGTAATACTCAGGTTTTACCTTTAACTAGAGATGATGTCCTATCATACTATTTTAACTATATAAAAAAAGATCTATATGGAGGACAATCAAATAATAATGCAGATGTAAATTATGATGTTAGTATTGTACTTGAAAATAATAGAGAAAACATATATTTAGGAACAGAAGGTAACGATAATTTGACTAATAGTCAGATAGAGGAAAAACTAAAGGGATATAATAAATTTTATCTAGAATATGAGGCAGAAAATCCAAATACTAAAACTGTGTATGTAAAAATAAGGTGTAGCAAATAAAAGTATGAAAAATAGAAGGAGGGGGGAAAATTAGTGTATGAAAGATAATTTAAGTATAATAATAACGATAATTTTGTTAGTACTTCTTATAGTAATTTTCCCTTTGTATAATTTTTTTGAAAGACAGGATGATATGTCATATAACTTGGTATTAAAAGCAACTTCAACGTTTGCAGATCAGGTTATGAACAATGGATATATTGATCAAAATATGTATAACAAATTTGTAACTGAGCTTGCAAATACTGGTAATGTATATGATATTCAGGTTGAGGCTCACAGAAAGGTATTATTACCTGAAGGTGATACTGACGTATATACAGAAGATAGCTATATAGATTATAGTAGTGATATTTTTAATACTATTGAAGAAAATACTATAGATAGTAGTTTAATGAAAAAAACAATAAAAAATAATATATATAGATTAAATGCTAAGGATGAAATATATGTTAGAGTTAAAAATAGTAATATGACACTAGCAGGCTCTTTGTTTAATACAATTATTCCTGCATCAAAAAAGGATAGAATTTCAGTTGAATATGGTGGTATTATAAAAAACAATGCTTGGAAAAATATTGATGCAACATATAAAGGACATATGCAAGCACCAGGGGCACCAGTTATATCTTTTGATAATGAGAATTTAACTAATAACGAGGAAAAAACACTACCTAAATCAGAATTTATAAACAAAACAATAAAGGCAAAATCTACTGCATTTAGTAGTGAAGATTCAGGTGCAGCTAACAGTATTTCAAAATATAAATGGAAAATAACTAATCTTAGTAATAATGCAACATCTACAAAAGAGACAACAGAAGATACTAGTTTGGAAAAAGATACGGGCTTCTTTGAAGATGGAATGAAATATAAAATAGAGGTGTATGCTATAGATGCACTTGGATATAGGTCAGATACAACGACTATTATATTAAAAATTGGAAATCCAGATGAACAAGAAAGAAAATTTAAATCAGAAGACTTAGATAAAATACAAAAATACATTGATGGTACAGGAACCCTTACAGATTCTGAAAAAGAAACTTATGATATTAACAAGGATGGAAATATAGATGAGATAGATAAAAAATATGTCGGAGAATATGTACAAAATGGTTATATAACAGGGGATGTTAATCAAGATTTTAAAATAACAGATGATGATTATGGCTTAATTACAAGGAAAATAAATAATGAAGTGACATTTACTGAAATACAACAAAAAGCAGCAGACATTAATGGTGATGGTGTTATTTCACAAATCGATGTAGATTACTTAAAGGAAATAGTTGATTTTGGATATATATTAGGAGATGTAAATAACGACGGTAAGGTTAACATTAATGATCTAGTCTTGTTACAAAAATATATTGCAAATACTCTAAGCTTTAGTGAAGATGAGAAAAAAAGAGTGGATATGAACCAAGATGGTAAAGTAGATGATGAAGATTTGACTTTACTTCAATCAAGGGTAATTGGTATGTAGAAATGAGGTGAATAGATGAAACTTACAGATTTTGCTTTAATATTTATAGGGGTTACACTTCCAATAATAATTATAGTGTACGTTAATGTGTCATTTACAATAAAAGCAGAAGAGCAGGAAATGTATTACAAAAAGGTTATTAGTACAGCACTTAATGATGCTTCTGATCAAATGAAGGAAGTTGAAAATTCAGATTCTGAAATTGATTATGGATATTCAGGTACATCAAACAACAAAATTAGTGTTAATTCCCAAGTAGCAGTTGATACTTTTTTAAATTCAATGTATAATAATTTTGGAATAAAGGGAAATAAAAATGCAGAGAATTACTTGCAGTATTTTATACCTGCAATTGCTATAATCGACTATAACGGTGTACAGGTTTCATCTATAGAGTCATTTGAAGATGATTCACTTGGTGGTCAAGAAGTAATAAGGCATGCATTAAAGCCAAAGAAATATTACACTTATGAATATTACATATATTATGATAGTCTAAATGGTAATAGGGCAACATTTACTGAAAACCGTGATGATACAAATGAAGCCAATCTTCAATCATATCACTTAATAGAGTTTACAATGGATGACTATGTTACTCATAGAGGATATGAAGTAAGAAATGGCAAAAAAGAAGAAATTGAAGTCTCAAGTTTTTACTTAACTGATACTAAGAATAATTACAAATTATTTTCAAATACAGAACCAAATGTACAATCTAAAAAAGATTGCTTAAATGATACTATAAAAAAATTACAAGAAGTAAGGAAGTCAGTTATAATAAATGCAATAGAAAGTGAAATGCAATTTGCAACAAATAATAACAATATTTATGCAAGTAATGCTGGTATTAAATATAATTTCACATTCCCAACATTAGAAGAAGGGGAAATGGAAAGTCAAATAAAAAATGTAGGTATAATGGCCCTTGTTCAAGGTATATCTATAGGAAATAGGTATTTAAACACTAGAGCATATAGTACATCAAAACTTACAGAAATAACTCGTTATTATTTAACAATGCCAAAAACAGATGATATAGCAAATAAAAATTCAAAATATAAAATGAATTTATACCACAAAGATATTAATTGTCCAGAGTATAGAGTATCTACACATGAAAATATTACACCAGGATATTTATTTACAAAGCAACAAGCAGCATCAGTAAGGGCTGTATATAAAACAGGAAATACATATATTACATTGGAAGGATTTTATCCTTGTCCTATTTGTAATCCATAATGTGTTGTATAAAATATATAAGGGGTGAAGTAAATGAAAGAAAACCAGGATGATAAAATTAAGACAAAAAAGGAGAAAAAGGTTCAAAAGACTACAAATAGTATAGATAACGTAAATGAAGATACAAATAAAACAAATGAGCCAAAAGAAGAAAAAAAGCAAGTAGAGCAAAAGAAAATTATACCATCATATCAAAAGAGCAAAGAACCCGGAAATAAAAAAGAAAAGAAAAAACTAGATAAAAAAGCAATAAAGTCAAGAATTACAATTGTAATTCTTGTTGCATTAGTTATATTAGTTGGACTAGCTATATTTGGTATTGTATCATTAGTAAAATATAACAAATACAAACCATATTTTGGCTTAGAAGAAACAATGAAAAATTATGGCTTTGATAAAGTTTATGATAACCAAAGTGCAAAAACTGGAGAGAGTATAACAAAATCAGAAGCTGTTAAAATGGTACTTGCAACTGTATTTAACACAAACGATATATCAGGATTTGCTGGAGAACCCGAAGAAAATTACAATAATGCAATGTGGGTTGAATACGCAAAATATAGAGGAATAATAGGAGAGGCAGATGTAACAAAAGATAACGCAGATGAAAAAGCCACATATATTGAGGTAATACGTTATTTTGTAAATGCAAAAACAAAGATACTTGAAAAAGAAGTAAATTCAGCAATTGATCTTAAAGTAAAAGATATAGACAAATACAAACCTGATGAAAAAATTGCAATAGAAGATATGATTGCAAACGAGATAATCACTATAAATAAAAAGAAAATAAATGGTGATTCAAAAATATTTAAAGGACAAATGAATGAAATTATTTCAAACTTCCTTGTAAAATACAACACAATAACAATAGAAGATGCAAAAGTAAATATAAATGAAGATAAAATGCCTTCAAATAAAGATCAGTATCCATATACATTATCTGATGTAGATAAGAGTGTGTATGAAAAGGAAGACTATATTTATGATAAAAATAGTTATGAAAATGCAAAAAGTGTGTATTCAGAAAAGAAAGAATTTTATTTTCAGATTTCTAATTATGTTGAACAATATTTCAACACAATATTAAATGTTGATTACACAACAATAAATACTGATAAGTTTGCAGCTGACATTTTACCATATATGTTATATGGAGTTGACAAAGAAAAAGTAAAAGAGTATGTACAATATGTAAAAGATAATAAAATTGTTTTAAAAGGAAACGCAAAAGTAGCTTTACCAGCAGTATATTACGATGGAAGAAATTACAGAGTAAGGACTATAGTTGAAGTTGATTTTTCAGGTTGCTATACAGACAAAAATTTATTTTTTGGCGATGATTTAGAGCTTGAAACTCAATATGACACTAACACTTCAAAAATGATCTTAGATGTACCAATGGGAGAATCAATGGATGAAGATTTAAACCTTAGCATTTCAAATGGTTCAATAAAGAATTGGATTGCAGGAAGTATTAAATTAGAATTTTAATGAAAGGAGGAAAAAATGAAAAAACATTTAAAAAAAGGATTACTTATATTAATATCCTTTGTTTTTCTTTTCCTAACATGTAATACATATATATTTGCAAAGGATATAGAAATACATGCTACAAAAGATAATACAACTGGTGATATTGTGTTTATATCAAGTATAGGTGCATATAGAGGAAGTTGGGAACCATGGGTTAACGCTGGTAGAAGAGTAACTGGTGAAATAGAGTGGAAATATGTAGATGCTAGTCACCAATTTGTAAAGCCATTTGGAGATAGTATAAGAGGAGGAGATTGGACTAATGGGACAATCAGATCATATTCATATGTTGTTCACACAGCACCCTTTTCTAAATATACGTCTGGAGGCAATTATGGGTACAAAAAAGGCAGTATAGATGGAACAAACTCTAAAACCAATGTCTCAGGATTAGATAAAAAAGACTTTGACAAAATTAAGTACGTGGAGTTCACAAGATATGAAAGAAGGGAAACAATTAGACAAGTTGTACAAGGAAGAAAATATGCATCTTTAAATGAAAATCAGATTTCAAAAAATTATATTAAAGAAATAAAAAATAAATTGGGGACGAGTAACGTTGAAGGGGAAAAATATTATAAATATTATATTTCAGAACCAATAGGTTATTATTATGGTGAGGTTTATCCTAATTGGTATAACAGTAATGAACGTTCGGTTTATGATAAAAATGGATCCAATGAAATCAAAGAGGTTGGTTTTTTAACAGCCGCAGAAAATACACAGTTAGTACCAAATGAAGAAGAGAACTGGGCAAAAAGATTTGGGCTACATGGACCACGGTGGACAGGAAGAAATGTCATTTTTAAACTATTATGACAATATTCTTTTACTACCAAAAAATGTGGTTAACACAAATTCAAAAGTATATGTAAGACATATTGATGAAAAAGGAAATGACATAGGTCATAATGACTCAGAAGTATTAGATAGAGGTGGTAGTGGAAATCTTGAAGAATTAAAAAATAATAAATTTTCATCAAATAATAAGCATAGTTCAGTTTATCCTGAGTATTATGAGGTGGATTCAGGAGACAAATTAATTGTTAGTAGATATCTTACAATAGTAGATAGGGCAAAATATTATGAGCTTACAGGAGTAAAAGTTAGTACAAGTACATCATATGAAGAGGCACATAAGAATTTGTCTAAGGCTAAGAGTAATATTAAGGATACAGTTAATATAACAGCTGGAGATACAAGTAAGGTCACAGTAATAGAGTTCAAGTATAAAAAGGTGAATATTCCACCGGATGATCCTGATAATCCAGATGGAGGTGGGAATACACCTGAAAGTGGAATTAAAACAGTATCTGATGGTTCAAAAACAGATGATTGTCAAATGCAATATACTCCAACGAATGAGAATATAACACCATATTTAATTGCAAATAAAGTTAAATTTATAACTTTAAAATACGAATATAAAATAGAAGGAAATGTTCTTAAATACAAGGCTAAAAATTTTGATGTAAACAAGTTAATTTCTGGTAATATTAGCAATAATAGTGGTGATGTAGGAAAAATATTTGGGGGTGCAAATGATAAGTGGACGTTACTAGAGGGAAATTCGACAAAGGAATTTACAGCTAAAAATGTAGATTCTATAAATGCAGAATTGAATAAATATAAGGAAGTTAAGAACTTCCCTTCAAAATCCGATTTGAAGACTACTGCAGAGAAAAAGACTGAAAAAAATGATTTTGAGACTGGTTATAAAGTACCTGAAAATAGATATAATGGACTTCGAATACCAAAAATTACAGCAAATTATCAAAAATACAATGTTTTAACTAATAGTTATTCAGGTTCTAAAATTTCTACAAATACGAAGAATGAATCTAAGGTAATTGTATATAACCCAATTAAAGTTGAAAAGGTTAAAGTCGAATCTAGTGGAATTGTTGACCATTCAGTTGGAACAAATAATACATCAGTGATTCAGAAAAATGCAGACTTTACTCTTAAAATTAGTGAGCCAACAGGTGATGCATACAAAAATCATAAATATACTGAATATATAGATAAGTATTACTTAATTTTTGATATAAATGTAGTAAAGACTAATGATACAAATTATGAAAAATTATATTCATTTACAAGTGGTGGTCAAATTCAAGAAATAACTAAAAACGTTGGAGAGGAAATTCCATATGGTACAGTTATTGTATTAAGTAAGGATACGAAAGAATTCAAGGCAAAAGCTGGAAACACAGTCAGTGGTAACATAAATCAAAATAGTACAAATGAAAATACAAGTGACACAAGAAAAATATCTTTAGTAGCTTCGTCAAATAATATGCCTATTGAAAATAGTAATTGGCTAAAACAGGAAGTTTTAAATAGAGAATCAAAAAATCTAATTACTTCTGCTAATGAATATACATATATTGGCTTAAAAAATAATGATAGTTTTAAAGTTAATAGAAACGGACAATATGAGACTTTCCCAGTAAAGAGAAACTACTGTGAAAGCGGAATAAATTATACTGATTACAAGGTTCATGATGCACGAGCATATAGTGATTCAACAATGTATAATGATGCTTATTATTTTGCTAAGAGCGATAATGAAGTTACAAACTTAGGAAGAATTTATGATTTTAAAGTTACGGATTGTTCAGATATTGATTTTAAATCAGTGTTTAGGAAAAATGAACAAGGTGTAAATGATTTAACTGGAATTGAATATTTTTCTGGAGTAAAAAAATATAGTATATATTCAAGTGATGTGAATACTTTGGAAGACAGAGAAGGGCTTACAATTTCTTCGTCAGCTGCTGCAAAAACAATACTTCCACTTGGACCATATAAAAATACAAATATATCATATGTAAATGCACCTAAAATGGGGTATAGAATAAGCTTTGATTTAAAAACAAGCGGTTTCTTTGATAAATCAAAGGAAGACTTAAACGATGCAAATAGTCCAAAAAAAGAAGTAAGAATTACACCAAAATACTATTATATTTCAAAAGATGGTAAAACGTATAAACCAAATATTAATTTATACTATAAAAATTCTTCAGGAAAATATACAAAATTTGTTGGAAGCAATTATACAATTTATTTCAAACCAAATGATGGATATAGGACAAAATCAAATTCAGGGGTAACTTCAAATCTTGATACAATGTCAAGTCAGTTAGAACCACTTACAGTTGGAAGTAGCGATTATTTTGTTTTAAGTAGTAAGATGATGAGTTCGTCAGACAACAATTTTATACAATCTTGGTATGGTGAGTTTAAATTACCAAATTCAACCATCGCTGTAGAGGGATCAAATGTTTCAAAACCATTAACAGATGGTTATGTTGGAGTTAAATTTGAAATTGTTAGTTGTGAAAGTTCCAATGGAAAAGAAAACAAGATTAGTTATAATTCTAATGATAAAAAAGCAGATCCAAATACCAATACTACTCAATGGGATTATGAAGGATATCTTGGATTTAGTACACCTGGAAAAAAAGCAGATGATTTAAGTATTCAGTTAGAAAAGGGAACTTGGACTGTAAATGATACAAATTCTAATGCTAAGTATGGAGATGTAAAAGGTACAGTTGCATTATTTGATTTAGATAATAGAGCGGCAAATGATTTTGACTAATAAATATATATTAAAATATCAGGCGAAAGCCTGATATTTTTTGCTATTTTTTGGTAAAAGCTTGAAAAATATGGAAAAAGTATTGACAAGATATACATAAAATGCTATAATTAAGATATGAGTAATCTTAATTGCTCTCCAACAATACGGAGAGTAGTGGATCTCCGTAAATACATTTTTAATTTATACTTATAAAAAAGGAGAATTTATATGAAGAAATTATTATCAGTTATTTTAACAATCGTTATGGTTATGGCTATTGGAGTAATTCCTGTTTCAGCTTCTAACGAAGCAGAAGACCGGATAATTACACAAAAAGATATTCCAGATGAAGTTCTATATAAGGAACTTGTAAAAGTTGCAGATAGCGACAAGGATGGTAAAATATCACAGTCAGAATTAAATTCGTTGGATCTATTTGAATATAATCATTTTATTGATAGTGAGTCAGAATATGGAATAAAAAGCTTACAAGGCTTAAGTCTATGCCATAATCTGAAAGCTGTTACTATTATTGATTGTAGCAAATTAAAGACTCTTGATGGCTTGAATGGTTTGAAATTACAAAACCTTTGGGTATCTGATAGTGCAATTGAAAATATTGATGCTATTATTGGAATGAATGACTTTCTTGAATCATTGGATCTTACTAATAATAATTTAACAAGTCTACCTGATATGAAAAATTTCCATAAACTTGATAAAAAAATGTATGGCTATTGGACTGGCTTTGAAAAAAACTATTTATCTATCGAAGAATTTGAGGCAAAACTACCAAGCCAACTATCAAGCTGGTTTGAGTATTGGGCTACTAATCAGAAGACTATTGTTCCAACAGAACCAACTGAGCCAACAGAACCAACTGTTCCAACAGAGCCAGTAGTTCCAACAGAACCAACTGTTCCGACAGAACCAACAGTTCCAACAGAACCAACAGTTCCAACAGAACCAGTAGTTCCAACAGAGCCAACAGTTCCAACAGAACCAACAGTTCCGACAGATCCAACAGTTCCGACAGAACCAACTGAACCGACAGAACCAACTGAACCGACAGAGCCAACTGTCCCGACAGAACCAACTGAACCGACAGAGCCAACTGTTCCAACAGAGCCAACTGAACCAACTGATCCAACTGATCCAACAGAACCAACTGTCCCAACAGAGCCAACTGTTCCGACAGATCCGACTGTTCCGACAGATCCAACTGATCCGACAGATCCGACTGTTCCGACAGATCCAACTGATCCGACACCTGCACCAACACCAACACCTACACCAAGTGATAATGGTAGCGGAAGTAGTTCAAGTGTTTCTGGCAAGGTAGTTGAAACAGGGGATTCAAGAAGGGATTTTAATGATCCTTGTATAATATTACTTCTTCTATCTGCTATAGCCACTACTGTAGTAAGAAGAAAAAAAAGACAATTTTAAATTGTTCTCCTCATCTTAATTGATGAGGAGATTTTTTTGCCTTTATTTTTTTGTTTTAATTTATTTTGTTATATTTTATTATATTTTATTGTTTTCTATTTTTTTGAAAGAGTTTGTTATTATGTCTTGATATTTTATTACTTTTATAGTAAAATTATATGGTATAGAGAAAATTATAATAAATGTGAGGTAAAAAATGGAGTATAAAAGTATTGGGTATAAAAAATTAGTTATAATATGTTTGGTTATTTCAATTGTTTCTGCTATTGTTTCAAATTTTGTTTTTGGGGCTGAAGAAACTTTTACAAATGATCAAATTATGGATGGGACAATGAAGGTACTTATATTTTTACAAAAATATTCATGGCCTGTTGTAACACTTGTATTTATATATGCCTTGTATCAATTTTATGTTGTTGGTTCAGAAGTTTTAGAACATAAAATATTAGGTAGACGTTTGTTAATTGGTATAGCTATTTTTATGGTTATTATACAATGTTTACCACTTTTATATGCATTTTTGATAATGAAATAATAAATGAACGTATGAAAATTAAGAGGAGAGAAATATGAAAATACTTTTTGGTATAAATAATGATGATACAGCTAAAGGAATTGCTGAGTTTTATCAGCAGAAGTATCAAGAGAAAATAGAATATAAAAATGTGTATTATTTTAAGCAGTTTATTCAAGAGTTATCAACTGGTGAATATGATAGAGCAGTTGTTCTTGAAGAGTTGGAAAAATTTCCTACAAATAATTATGCACAAATTGATGACTATTTATTTAAGAACATTGATGCTATGACAGATGTTTATGATGCAAAAAATATTGTGTACGTTGCATCAGATAGAAGAAAATTAGGTGATGATTTCTTAGCTAAATTATTTAACCTTGGAATATATACAGTTCTAACAGGTCAAGATAGGACAAAGGGAAAAGTTGCTGCTGGAATTAATAGACCATTTCAAAAGAAAGATGTTAAGAAGTATTATGATAAAATGGCCGGTGAAAACATATATAACGCTGCTGAAGTATCAGAAATAGAAATTCAGAGAATAATATCATATTATAGAAATCAAAATGGTGTTCCAGATAAATATAACGAAATATTTGATAGAATAGCAGCTCAGTATACAGATGAACAATTAAAAGTTATTACTAATTTTTTACCAGCTGATGTTAAACAATACTTAGCATTTAACAATGAAAAATATAAAAGTCTTGGAGTGGCTACTCAGACAGTTGAAGTTGAACAACAACCAAATGTTGAAACAACTGTTGAAAAAAAGAATGAACGTGTAAAGCCACAAAAGAAAATCGTTGAAAAAGATGCAAATGCGATACAAATAAAAAAAGAACCTGAAATTATTGAAAAAATAGTAGTTCAAAAGGTTCCAACGCCTGCACCAGTTGTAACTAAGGTAATAGAAAAAGAAGTTGTAAAAAATGTATTTGAAGTTCCAAAGGATTACAAGAAAATAGTATGCTTTGTTGGTGCTCCAAAATCTGGAACAACATTTTGTATAAATGGTATAGGTACATATCTTGCAAGAAATGGTATAAAAACTGCAATATGTGATGTTACAAGAAAAAGAGATACATATACAATATACACTTATGACAATGAAGGGAAAAGAGCAATTGCAGCAGAAAGTTTAAAATATGCATCAAACGGATTAAATGAACCACTTATATATGAAAAATTAAGTGTATATACAGGAATGCCTGGTGATGATAGAAAACAATATAATGCAAGTGTTGCTGTAGATACAATAATGCAAAATAATAATGTTGTATTAATTGATACAGATTTTACAACACCATATGATTTCTTTAGGCTTTGTCAAGAAATATATCTAGTTCAGGATATGAATGTTTTAAATATATCTCAAACTACAATGTTCTTAAGAGAACTAAAATCTCATGGCGTTCCGATGAATAAAATAAGAATAATAATAAACAAACACGTAAGATGTACTTTAACAGCAAAAGATATTATTGATGGAATTGCTACATATACAAGCTATGATTTAAAAATGTTTGATGAATTATTTAATTCTGCTACAATTCCATACTATATATTACCATTTGATCAAGAAAATTACACAAAATATATAGAAATGCTATATAAATATACAAATAAATTTTCTACATTTACAGATGAATTTAGATCTGATTTATTAAAGATAATAAATGCCATATATCCTATTGGAGGAAGCTCAAGTCCTAGAAATTCATATAAGACACCTAAAAAGAAAAATTCATTTAGTTTGTTTTCTAAAAAATCAGGTGGAAGTTATAGAAATTCAAATGAAAATGTATATGAAAAAGAAGTAAAATAACTAAAGTTAAAAAGAGAGGTTTTGATTTAATGGAAATTTTGATTATAGCTTTAATAATTGTCATTTTAGGAATTTTAGCTGTATCTATTATTGCTTTTTCTGTTCAAAAAAGACAAATTAATCAGTTAAAAACAGTTTCAAAAAATGTAGCTAATATGAATATATTACAAAACATGTTAGAAATAATGAGTTCAAAATTGTCTGCAGAAGACAAGATTAAAACTTTAAACAATGTAATAATAACTAATTATGGTGTTAAATATTCTACAATTTCAACTTTTGACGGTTATGAGTATGATTCAACAGCAAGTAATATAGAGGATACATATAAAGAAAGAATAAAAGATATAGCATTTGAAAGTGATTTTAAAACAAATATATCAAAAAATGTTTCAAAATATTTAACAACATCATCTGGAAAAAATTTATTATATAGAAGTGCTGTAGAAAGAAGAATAAAATCGGCAATGTTTTCTCCAATATATTGTAACGGAGTATATTTAGGCTTTTGGTTATTAGAAGATACAATGCCTAACGCGTTCGATGGAATACCTAAAGCAGTTCTTGCAAAAATAAAAGCAAACATTGGTATATTCTTAGACGTAGTTGAATTTCAAAAATCAATTGAACAAGCACAAAATCTTGATAAACAAACAGGTTTTTATACAAACTTATATTTGTATTCAGGTGCAAGAAAAATTGTAAAAAATAATGAAAATAATGCTGTAGCTATGGTATGTCTAAAAAATATACCGGAGGTAAATGATAAATATGGCAGAAATGTTGGTAATGCTGTTCTTATAAAAGCTACAAACTGTATAAAAAATTTCGTAAATAAGAATGTTATACTAATAAGATACAGTGGAATTAAATTTTTAGTAATTTTCCCAAATATGACTGCTCAAGCAGCACAACCACTAGTTGAAAGAATGCTTGCTAAATTAAATCTTGAGAGTGAATATGTGGGAGAAGAAAAGATTACAATATCAGCACAATTATTGTTACACACAGTAAAAAATCAAAATGATATGGATACTGAAATAGAAAAAATGGTAGAATATATAGATGGAATGAATGCTACTAATACAATAAAAATAATTTAGTTATATTAATCATTATTTTTAAAATAATGTAGTATAATAAAAAAAGGAGTGATTTTTATGGATCAAAATACAACAGTTTTTAAACCACAAAAAGATGAATCAAAAAGAGTAAAAGAAATAATGGAACAAGTTGTTGCCGCCCTTAAAGATAAGGGATATGAACCCGTTAGTCAAATAATAGGGTACATATTATCAGGTGACCCAACATATATTACATCACACCAAAATGCAAGAGCATTAATCTGTAAAATTGAAAGAGATGATTTATTACAAGAAATGATAAAAAAATATCTAGATTTATAGGCAATTATGAGTAGAATTTTAGGTATAGATTACGGAGACGTAAGAGTAGGACTAGCTATTTCAGATGAGCTGAATATAACGGCTCAAGGATTAGATACACTTGTAATAAACAATAGTACAAAAAAGTTAATAAATCATATAAAAAACTTAATCAAAGAATATGGTATAACAACTATAGTATTTGGTTATCCTAAAAACATGAATGGTACAATGTCTGATAAGACAAAAAAAGTTGACGAAATTATTTCTTTGCTAAAAGAAAAAGTAGATATTGAAATTGTTAAGTGGGATGAAAGACTTACTACTGTTTCTGCATACAAAACTATGAGAAAGCTTAATATTTCTCAGAAGAAAAAAAATACATATGCAGATAAATTAGCAGCTACATACATATTAGAAGGATATTTAAACAGTTTATAGTTTTAAATATAAAAGGAGGAAAAAATATGGATAAAGAAGAATTAAATGGATGTGCAGCAGGATGTGATTCTTGTGCAGGTTGTGGACATGATCATTTTGGAGAAGGTCTTCCAGATGATATAAGTCCAATAGTTACTCTAACAGACGAAGAAGGAAACGATGTTAAATTTGAAATTATTGATGTGGTTACGCTTGATGATGAAAGAGAATTTTTAATTGTAGCTGAGGCAGATAGAAACGAAGAAGATGATGTAGAAGTAACAATTCTTGAGATCAAAGAAGTTGATGGTGAAGAGGTATATGATACAGTTACTGATGAAAAATTAGGTAAAAAAGTATTTGATGAATTTACTAAAAACCAAGAAGATCTTGAAGACATGGAATAATTTAAAAATTAATAAAAGTAAGCTAAAAAGGGATGATTAAAAATCATCTCTTTTTTGTATTATAGGAAAAATCGATTTTAAGTATAATATAGAAATTACCATGTCATAATTTTTATTACATGGTAATAGAGCATACATAGTATGCTTTTGAAAGATTAGTTAGGTCATATAGTTAAATTAATAATTATAAACTTAATATGTTGGTTAATTATTAACATCACAGAAAAGTTGACAAGTGTTCAAAAATGTTGTATAATATATATAGTTGAAATATAAATTCAAAAATATTATTAATTTTTAGGAGGAATCCAAAATGTTTGTTATTAAGGATGGCAAAGAAATAGAAATGGAGATAATTGGGACTATAAATTCCCAAAACCAAAAATATTATATACTAAGCGATGAAGATATCTTTTTAATAGTTGACGAAGAGTTTAATATTGTAAAAGATAATGAAACAATTCGTAATATACTATTAAATATAATAAATAGTATATAGTTGTAAAGAGTACACATTTTTATGTGTACTCTTTTATGTTTACATGGTGAAATTTTAGTGAAATTAAGTTTAGTATATTCACAATAATTATCATTTGTGGTATAATGCTTATGGTGGTAAAAAATGGATAACATAGAAAAAATGTTTAATATATCTAGTGATGTACTATTAAAATCAAAAGAAGTTGAAGAGAGTATAAAACTTGTATTTGATGAAATAGAAGAAACAGCACTGTATAATCAAGCAAAAGTATTAAAAGCATTTAAAGACAACAAAGTATCAACAATGCATATGAATAAAACAACAGGGTATGGATACGATGATGCAGGAAGAGAAGTAATAGAAAAAATATACAAAGATGTATTTCATACAGAAGATAGTTTAGTAAGAGTACAATTTGTCAATGGCACACATACAATTGCTACAGTTCTTCAAGCATTACTTATGCCTAGTGATACATTACTTGCAATAAGTGGAAGACCATATGATACTTTATGTGAGGTTATAGGGCTTTCTAATAATCCTTTATCTTTACTATCTTATGGAGTAAAATATGACGAAATTAATTTAAAAGAAGATGGAAATTTTGATATACAAAAAATAGAAGAGTACTTAAAGAAAAATAAAGTAAAACTAATACATATTCAAAGATCAAAGGGGTATGCTCTTAGAAAATCACTTTGCATAGATGATATAAAAAATGTAGTAGAACATATACGAAATATAGATAAAGATGTAATAATAATGGTAGACAATTGTTACGGTGAATTTACGGAAAAACTTGAACCAACTGATGTTGGAGTAAATGTAGTATGTGGAAGTCTAATCAAGAATCCAGGTGGTGGATTATGTGAAACAGGTGGATATATAGCTGGAGATAGTGAAATTATAAAAAGGTGTTCAGAAAAGCTCACTTGTCCTGGAATTGGTAAAGAATGCGGAGCAACATTAGACCAAAATAGAAATATATTACAAGGATTCTTCATATCACCATCTATTGTAAAAAATGCAATGAAATCAGCAGTATTTGCTTCAAAAATGTTAGAAGAACAAGGATTTGAGGTATATCCATCAGCTTTTGATAAAAGATCAGATATAGTTCAAGCTATAAAGTTTAATGATAAAGATAAATTAATAACATTTATACAACAAATACAAAATGAAAGTCCAATAGATAGTCATGTAACACCAGAACCGTGGGCAATGCCAGGCTACGATGATAATGTTATAATGGCTGCAGGAACTTTCATAGAAGGGGCCTCAATAGAGCTTTCTGCAGACTCACCAATACGTGCACCATATGTTGCATATATGCAAGGAGCACTAACATATGAATCTGCTAAACTTGCAATATGTAGTGCAGTATCTAAAATCATTGATAAGGAGAAAAGATGAAAGTTGTTGTAATTGGTGGTGGAGCTGCAGGTATGATGGCTGCAATAACATCAGCAAAAGAAAGAAATCATGTAATATTAATTGAAAAGAATGGTTCACTTGGAAATAAATTAAAAATAACTGGAAAGGGAAGATGTAATCTAACATTTGATGGAAATGAAGACGATTTTAGAAATAACATTGTTAATAATTTCAAATTTATGTATAGCTCTTTTTCAAATTTTAACAATAAGGATGTTATAGATTTTTTTAATAGCTTAGGTGTTAAAACTAAGATAGAAAGAGGAGGAAGAATTTTCCCAGTAAGTGATAATGCAATGGATATTGTTAATGCATTAAAAAATAAGTTAAAGAAGGAAAATGTTGAGATTAAATATAATTCTAGAGTTGTAGAAATTATAACTGAAAATGAAAAGGTATCAGGAGTTAAACTAGAAAATGGTACTGAAATTGCTTGTGATAAATGTATTATAGCAACAGGTGGAAAAAGCTATTCATCAACAGGAAGTACAGGAGATGGATATATCTTGCTTGAAAAACTAGGGCATAGTATAAAAGAAATAAAACCTGGACTTGTTCCTTTAAAATCTGAAGATAAAATATGTAAAGAATTACAAGGACTTTCACTTAGAAATGTTAAAATTAATGTTATAGATAAAACAAATAATAAAATAATATATAGTGACTTTGGAGAAATGATGTTTTCACACTTTGGTGTTACAGGGCCTGTAGTATTAAGTGCAAGTAGTAAATTAAATACAGTTAAAAATATTAAAGAAAAGCTAAGTAAAAAGGAAATTGAATTGGTAATTGATTTAAAACCTGCGTTAAGTTTAGAGGTATTAGATAAAAGAATACAACGAGATTTTGAAAAGTATATTAACAAAGAATTTAAAAATTCTTTAAATGATCTTTTACCTCAAAAATTAATACAACCTATAATTAGATTGTCTAAGATAGACCAAGACAAAAAGGTTCACCAAATAACAAAGGAACAAAGAGAAAATTTAACTAAGCTAATTAAAAATCTAAAAATAAATATTTCTGGTTTTATGCCACTTGATATGGCAATAATAACATCTGGCGGAGTAAATGTAAAGGAAATAAATCCAAAAACTATGGAATCAAAAATAGTAAAGGGAGTATATGTTGCAGGTGAATTATTGGATATAGATGCATATACAGGAGGATTTAACTTGCAAATTGCTTTTTCAACTGGTGTTGCTGCGGGAAAAAATAGTTTTTAATTTATTATATATTTTTTTAGGAGGGATAATATGAATGAAAATGAAGAGGGAAAAAAAGTAACTAAAGAAAAAAAAGCTACAGATCAAAAAAGTGTTCAAACAAAGATGTTTATAAAGGAAAAAAGAAATGGTACACCTATATTTGCAATGGCCGTAATTACAGCAATAATAGCTGGTGCAATAGGTAGTGTTCTAACTTATGCAATACTTACAAAATCTAGTGGTAATAATACTTCTAGTAATACAAGTAACAACAGTACTACAAATATAAAAATAGAGGCTACTGACAGTCCAGTCGTAGCTATTGCTAAAAAAGCAGGCCCATCTATCGTAGGAATAAAAATTAATGCAATGTCACAAACAATGTTTGGATCATTACAGGAATCAAGTGAAGAAGGTTCTGGAATTATATATTCTGAAGATGGATACATAGTTACAAACTATCATGTAATTGAAAGTGCAATAAAAGATTCAACTGCAAAAATTTCAGTTACGCTTGCAGATTCAGATGAAACAATTGAAGCTAGTATAGTTGGATATGATGAAACAACAGACTTAGCTGTTATTAAGGTTGAAAAAACAGGACTTACAGCAGCAGAATTTGGTAAATCATCAGAACTTCAAGTTGGAGATATAGCAGTTGCTATTGGTAATCCACTTGGTCAAGAATTAGCTGGCAGTGTTACAGTAGGTTATATATCTGCTTTAAATAGAAAAATAACAACTAGTGGTAGAACATACAAATTAATTCAAACAGACGCAGCAATTAATCCTGGAAATAGTGGTGGTGCATTAGTAAATTCAAAAGGTCAAGTAGTAGGTATAAATACTGTAAAAATAGGATCTTCACTTAGTGGTACATCTGTAGAAGGTCTTGGATTTGCAATTCCTAGTGATGATGCAGTTGATATAATTAATAAACTTATAAAAGATAAAAAAATAGTAAGACCATATATTGGTGTATCAGGTATAAATGTAGATGAAACTACAGCTAAAATGAATAATTTACCACAAGGTGTATATGTAGCACAAGTTGTATCAGATTCTCCAGCTTCTAAAGCAGGACTTCAAAAAGGTGATGTTATAACAGGAATAGAAGGAAAAGATATAACAACAATGGAAGAATTAAATGAAATTAAAAATACTAAAAATGTTGGAGATAAGATTACATTAAAGGTTCATAGACAAAACAAAGATATTGATGTTCAGGTAACCTTGGAAAGTGATGATACAACAAAAGCTTCAAATTAATAAAATTAGTAGAGTAATAAAGGAGATGATATTTTACATATCACCTCCTTTTATGTATAATGATTTTATTTAGAAAAATAATAAATATGTATTGCTTAGTGATATTTTTTGTGGTAATA
>OJON01000354.1_pt1 | contig 30703 bp, 21 predicted proteins | sample 1598031 | NCBI WGS metagenome assembly OJON01 (sample SAMN01915216, study PRJEB22387) | human gut metagenome | isolation source: stool | host: Homo sapiens | place: USA | reverse complement strand
TCTCCAAGAAACGCACATGATTTTCAACTGTTGGTTTGCCTTTCGGTTTCCTTGGCGGTGGAGGCAGAATAATCGTATCATAGAAAGTTTCCAGATCTGAAAAAGCTGCCTGCAGCACAAGTTCATCTTTGCTATGCCTGGTAACGGCTGTTTTCAGATTGTCTGGGACAAGATATTTAGGAACAGCCCCATAATAAGACAGTGCATGTACTGTGCCAGCAATAAAATGTGGAAGTTTCTCATCCAGAAAGATCTCTGCATAAACAAGACTGCTAAAACCAAGTGTAGTCGTAAAAATATGAACTTTTCGAAGTTCGCCAGTAGTTGTGTCCAGTAGCAGTTCCGGCTGGTCGCCTACCCAGTCGATATACATCTTTTCACCAGGGATCCGCTCTACAGGCATAGATGTTTTTGAAGTACCATATGTATCTACCAGGAAATCACGATACAGCTTATAAAACTGAGCAAGCTGGTAACCGTTGGGATGCTCTTTTTTATAATCAATCCATAGAAAGCTCAAGTCGGCATGTTTTCCCATTTGGATCATCTGCTCATGTATTTTTTCAAAATCAGGTAATGGAATATCCTTATGTCGAAGGTTTTCTTTTGGATAGATGAGATCAACCACCTTTGAGGCTGGCATTTGCCGAAGATCATCCAATGATAAGCCTGAATCCTTGTAGCGGTTCATGATCAATGCAATCCCGCTCCGTCCGATCCGGTAACGTTTTTGTACAGAGTCATAACTGACTTTACTGAGCCGAAGTTCTATGACTCCAAGAATAGTATTGTAGTCGTGCATAATAGTTCCTCCTTTGCACTGTGATGAATAATAGTTACATCACAATAATAAAGGAAAAACGTACCGTTTTGAGCAGAAAACGCGTACCGCTAAATCAGAATGAATGTACCGCTGATTTCAGAATAGGCGTACCGTTCGAGCAGAATTTGCACCAGATCTTTCAAAATAGACATTTCCCATCCTGAATATGCTGCCGGTGGAATAGATACCATATTCTCTGCATTTCCCTGTAATGCATAAACCATATTTGGCAGAACCATTGCTGGAACTGCAATTCTCTTCGGATGTGCAGGCACTTCTACTTCTGCTCCGGTGGCGTCTACAACTGTTCTGGTTTCCTCCTCTCCAGATGTTTTGTCAGCTGCAAATACGCTGATTCCTGTAAGCGAGGAAACAGCTACTGCTGTCGACAGTAACATGGCAAGAAACTTTGATCTTTTTTTCATTCCTTATCTCCTTATCTGTAAAATAAAAAAGCACCCTTTTCATCACAAAAAAGGGCGCAAAAAACTTATCTGCAGCTCACCCTTTTTAATGACTCGTTAAATCGGGGTTCCGGCAAAATATCCAAGTATCCTGGCTTGACTTCTTCACATTCATATACTTCCCGGAAATCCCAGTGTATTTTTATGAATGCTCCATCCTACAGTGGCGGCACCGCTCCGGCATTTGACCGGATTCCATAAAATATTCTGCTTTAATTGTCTGTTCTACTATATCATGCAGATTAATCGATTACAAGAAACATTTCTTACTTTAATTTAATATAATTTCTATTGCCAGCAATCAATTTTTCTGATAGCATAATTCACAGAAAGGAAGTTTTTATCTATGACATTGCAAAATCTGAAATATATGCTGGAAATTTCCAACAGTCATTCATTTTCCAAAGCAGCAAAAAATCTCTTTGTTTCTCAGTCTACACTTTCTGCTGCTGTAAAAGAGCTGGAATCTGATCTGGGTATTACTATTTTTAAACGGACAAATCGTGGCGTTTCCCTTACCTACGATGGAGAAGACTTTATTAAATATGCCAAAGAAATTGTAGAACAGTCTCAGTATCTTGAGCAGCGCTACCATGCAAGGAAATCGCTGCCTATGCGTTTTTCAGTATCCTGTCAGCATCTTCCATCTGCAGTGCGGGCCTTTACTAGCTTTTTAGCAGAAATTAACTCTCCAACCTATGATATTGCAATCCGCGAATGCGATACTAATTCAGTTATCCATGACGTAGCAGGAAGAAAAAGTGAACTGGGAGTTGTAGCAATACACGAACCTCATATGCGCAGCATGCAGACTTTATTTTCTTCTTATGATATTGAATTTCATGAAATTAAAAGTGTCAAAAATTATGTGTTTCTCCGTTTTGGTCATCCACTGGCTTCTCTTCCTGTCCTTTCTATAAAGGATCTGGAAAAATATCCTTTCGTTACTTACGACCAAGAATTGGAAACTTCCCATTTCTCAGAAGAACCGCTGTTTTACAAGCTTTTAAATAAAAATGTCCATGTCAGTGACCGCTGCACAAAGATTGCTCTTGTTCGAAAAACAGACTGTTTCAGTATTGGTCCGGATCTTCCTAACAGTAACGCAGATGCATTTCATAAGGGGATGGGAAATATTATCGCAAAGTCTCTGGAAAATGATATCGGACTGCTTCATATTGGTTACCTGACTATTGCTCAAATACCTTTAAGTAGTCTTGGTCAGTTATACCTGGAATATCTCTCAAAGGATATTGATACTCTGGAAATTCTTGGCACATCCATGGAAGATCATTAAAAATATTCTCCTCTTTGTACGAGATGGAATAATCTTATATAAATCAAGCCTTCAAAAACATGATTCCAGAGTATACCTCTTGTCAGGAGGATGCTCTGGAATTCCTTTATTTGACTACTATTACTTTGCATTTCTTTTTGTAAAATGCAATACCGTACTTCAAAATATGCTCTACTCCCTCTTCCAGCAGTTGCTCCTCGTATCGTCTGTCTTCTATCTGTTTTAATGCGTCTTCACTGACAGCTTCCAGATTCCCTGTTTCGGCATATTTTATTTCTATAATGATTCCAGTTTCCTGATCTTCTGTTTCTATCAAAATATCACTGTATCCATCACCCGATTCTTTATTTGATGACACACTCCAGTTCTGCTGAAATCCAAGAATTCCAAGTAAAATCCCATGATAAAAATTCTCTTTCATCTGTTTTTTTACAAAGGTATCCCGAATACTGATGGTCCTTTTCAGATAATTGTTCAAACTTTGTTCTACCACTTCGGAATTTCCATCTTTTAGTGCATTACAGAATTTTTCAAGTGCTTCTCCATTCTCAGAAACAGTTTTCTTAAAATATTCCATAATCTGTGTCAGAAAAATATTACGTATTTCCATATTAGGAATGGTAAGCATGAACGTATTTGCATCTTTTCTTTCAGTCTGTGTGAGATATCCCGTAGTAAAAAGAACACTCCATAGGTTTTCAATCGAAGCATACATATCCTGATATGTCAGTTCCTGATGAATCTCCTTTACAATTGTTTCTCCTGCTATCAGTTTCTCAATTTCCTTTCTGACCGTTCCCTTATCAGTCTCCTGAATAAAGCGTTTCACCGCTTCATTACTGCTAGTATTAGACCAGTAATTCTGTGGCTGCGCCATATTGTTTATACGCAATTCATCACAATAATTTATCACATCCCAGGGACAGTAAACCTCTACATTTCCAAACCGATATCCGTCATACCACATTTTTATTTCATCATAATGCTCAGAAAGTTCATAATATTCCAATATATTCTTTACGTCACTGTCCGTAAATCCAAAATATTCATCAAACTGTACATCTGCCACTGACAAAACTTTCAGATTATTTAATCCTGTAAAAATACTCTCCTTTGAGATACGCATGCAGCCTGTAAGCACAGCAAACTTCAGACTGTCATTTGTTTTTAATGCATTTTCAAACAAGTTACGGATCAGCAGAGTCATTGAATTGTAATATCCTAATTCAAATGCTTTCGCCAGAGGCACATCATATTCATCAATCAATAAGATAACTTTCTGACCATGATGTTTCTCCAGAAGTTCTGACAGAATCCTCAGACTGCTGCACAGAACAGATTCCTTCATATCCGGCAGAAGCAATGATTTGAACGCATCCTTATCATATTCCGTCAAACGTTCACTGTCCAATAAATACTGGAATCTACGCGCCTCACCATTTACAATCTGTATTGCCATATCACAGGCTTTTTCATAAGTTTGCGCGCTGATACTCTTCAGGGAAATAAAAATCACAGGGAACTTTCCCATGTATTGTTCGCAAAGATAAACTTCTCTGGAAATTCTTGTTCCTTTAAAGCAGTTCTTATCACCGTTTAATTCAAAGAATGCTTTCAGCATACTCATATTCAATGTTTTACCAAATCTTCTCGGACGTGTAAACAGATTCACCTCCGCCCAATTATCCAGAAGTTCTTTGATAAGCATCGTTTTATCTACATAGTAGAAATCTTCTGACTGAAGCTTTGCAAAATTTTCTATTCCTATTGGAAGTTTCTTTTTAATTTGTTTCAATAGACACACTTCCCTTTATATTTGATATATTAAACTCTAACTTTCATAAAGTGTAACATATTGTTATTGAATTCGTCTATCAAAATTTCTTTACATTCCACAATGTTTCTATTAATACGGAGAATCCGGATGTAAGTGGTGTAGACTTTCAGAACTTTACATTCCACGATGTTTCTATTAATACTCTTTCTTCCACTCATAGCAAATCCAGGGTGGTTCCTTTACATTCCACGATGCTTCTATTAATACAGATAATCAGATGCATGAAGTTGATGCTTATTGCATCTTTACATTCCACGATGTTTCTATTAATACGATGTATTGAAACAATATAAAATGTTGTATATAACTTTACATTCCACGATGTTTCTATTAATACGGGGCAGGCTGAGACCTGTCCTTTTGTGATATGAACTTTACATTCCATGATGTTTCTATTAATACGCCGGGGCTTTAGCTGGAAGCATGGAAAGTGCAACTTTACATTCCACGATGTTTCTATTAATACAAAAGACCGGTTCTGCGACAATCACTGCTACATATCTCTTTACATTCCACGATGTTTCTATTAATACGCTGCTACTGCCACTGCTGCAATTCCAAACTTTACATTCCACGATGTTTCTATTAGTACTTCCTTTGATGATTATATAATACCACCAATTTGGCTTTACATTCCACGATGTTTCTATTAATACAGAGTTCCAATTTGGTCTTCTCCAGCTGTCGTATTTGCTTTACATTCCACGATGTTTCTATTAATACCAGTACAGTTCGACGCTGGAAATCAACCCAGAATCTTTACATTCCACGATGTTTCTATTAATACATGAGCCGGATGACGAACTGAAGCATGGAGATACACTTTACATTCCACGATGTTTCTATTAATACTACGTTGTGCCGACTTCCTACGGCGGTGATACATCCTTTACATTCCACGATGTTTCTATTAATACCGGATTCACAACGCTCTTAATCTTAACTGGATTCTCCTTTACATTCCACGATGTTTCTATTAATACTGTATTCTTTTACAGATTCACATCTTGACTCATAGTCCTTTACATTCCACGATGTTTCTATTAATACGCGTTCTCCGTTTGCCGGAGATATGATCGTCGGAGCAGCCTTTACATTCCACGATGTTTCTATTAATACCACTTCTGTTTGAACCGCTTTTATAACATCATTTGACTTTACATTCCACGATGTTTCTATTAATACTATGTATTCTTTTGCAGCGTTCATCATCAGTTCTACTTTACATTCCACGATGTTTCTATTAATACGTCGGCGCGGCGCATCCATTCAGGTTTTCCTCCTTCCTTTACATTCCACGATGTTTCTATTAATACTACAAGGACAATTTCGGAGAATCTATCAATGATGCTTTACATTCCACGATGTTTCTATTAATACCAGTGATTTTATAGACACGATGACATTTGACAGGTCTTTACATTCCACGATGTTTCTATTAATACCTCTTGAATACAAAACTTTAGCTCCTTCTTCTGTCTTTACATTCCACGATGTTTCTATTAATACTGCGCTGTCCGCAGGAGCCGGCGGCGGTGTCTGTTTCTTTACATTCCACGATGTTTCTATTAATACATGATTGTCTCCGGGAAAACAGTCTCAATATTGTTGCTTTACATTCCACGATGTTTCTATTAATACGAATAAAAAAACAAATGAAATCTCAGGTTCTCCACTTTACATTCCACGATGTTTCTATTAATACCGGAGGCCGGACATGGAAAGCTGGATTCGACAGTAACTTTACATTCCACGATGTTTCTATTAATACGGTTCGATGCCGCTAAACGACAATACGGCGACACACTTTACATTCCACGATGTTTCTATTAATACACCATACTGTCCATAACCATTCCATCAAGGAGATATCTTTACATTCCACGATGTTTCTATTAATACGGCGAATGCCTTCAAGTCATTTACGGAGTTAATCACCCTTTACATTCCACGATGTTTCTATTAATACCCGTCGTCTATTCATCCTTACAATACAGATATAATCTTACCACTTTCTGTCAATCTTGTCACTTCATTATTTTTATACTTATTTTTATCTTTCTGGACAGCTCTCATTTTTGAAATTTTCCTGATATCTCAAGCATTGTCGACCTCCTGAAGTTTTTACTCTATCTGACGTCGACAATCATAATATGAAACTCGTTAAATCATCCTTCCTACCCCAAAATTCTTTATCCAACCATTTTTCCTGCCGAGATTTAAAAATAATTACAGAATCTAATTCTTTATCAATATACTCTTTTAATTCTTTTTGCAGCTGTGCCAGCTGTCCTTTTGACAATTCACCTTCAAATACAGAATTTTGGATGTGCGTCAGATATTTTTTACATATTTTAAAAATTCTTGACCAGCGTCTTGCACCGTTTTCTGCCTGACTTACATCATAAACTAATACTATATACATAACTCACCACCATATTCTGAATCCCTCATATTCTTTTTCGCCAATCAGATGTTTTATCAGTTTATATGATTCCAATCTTAATAAATACTGATAAGATACCTGTCTGCCTAAGTCTTTATGCATCACTGATTGTTTCAACCTTTTTTCGAGTTCTGAGACAATCAGTTTAGACGCATCTTTTTTCAAATGTAAAAAATTTAATTCCTTCGTAAAGCTATCTTCCGTAATCTGCTTTCGATTTAACAGTGAAAAAATCAATCTGTCTCCGATCAGTGGTTTAAACACTTCTGCAATGTCCAAGCTCAAAGAAAATCTTCTTACCCCAGGCTCATGTAAATAACTGATTGTCGGATTTAACTGCGTATGATAAATTTCACTAAGCACTTTTGTATAAATCAATGTATTCACAAATGAAATCAACGAATTAATCATATTATCTGGTGGATGCATAACTCTTTTTTCAAATTTTATTTCCTGATTTACGATTACATTCCACGCTGCATAATACCTTCTTCGGATATTTCCTTCAACCCCCATTAATTCTTCTATTGTTTTTGTTTTTCCAATCTGCTTCCGCAATGAATCCACATCTCTAAGATATTCTGCTACATCCTTTCCTCTTCCATTATAATATCTCAAATTCCTGTAAATATTATCTGCCGCAGCTTCTATAAATTTTTTTGCAAGTATCATTCTTTTCTCATAATCCGTATAGTTTTCCACCTGTTTTACCAATAGCTGTCCTGCCAACAGGCTTTCTCTCGGATAATAACTTCCAGTATAAAAATTATAGTAATTAAAGAAATGAACTGGTATCCCATACTGAGAAATGTAATTGATAAATGCTGTATTAAAAGACATTTCTGACATCACATAAATATCTGATATTCGCTCTATTGGAATATCTCGCTTTTCACCTTCACAGGTTGTAAATTGCAATGTATTATCTTTACGTTTCAAATCCCCATTATTATAAACATAAAAGCTTTGCTTCATAACCTTCTCTCTATTCTCCTAATTATAAATTGAATGTTTATATAAAACACAAATCATAATAAGCACATTTTTTGCATAATTTAGAGTTTACAATCATCGGTGACGTATCCATGCACTCTATCTCTGTAATTTCACCAATAATCTTCTCCAGCGTTTTTATATCATTTTCTGATAGCTCAACTATCACCGACTTTTTTAACAGCGGATAGTCAACCTTTCCTTTAATCCCTTTGACTCCACGTTTCCATAAATAATATAGATAGTACTTAACCTGCCATATTCCAGCGTCCTCTACTGCTTTGCTTTTCTTCACTTCATGCAATTCTTTATGTTCACTTATAAAATCAATGTTAATAATGTTATCAATATTTATATGCTTCTCATTTTTACTGTAACTGCTTTCATCAAGTATTTTTCCTAATATGACATCCTCATTTTCTGCTTCCATTCGGATTTCATGACAAAAATACCAGAGTTTTCGTTTGCATACAAAATAATAATAAATCATCACTCCTGTTATCCGATTTTCCATATCCACGCTCCATATTTACACAAATATTCCATCCAACTCTAATTGTTCATCAAACAATATTCCACGTCCTTTCCCGCTTTCAATGTCAAATTCATAATTATACTGTGCTCTGTGAATATCTGTAATTTTTCTGTTTTCGCTTAACCCAATTGTAGTTCTGTCCACTTCTGCCGGAAATTTTTGATAAAGATTTAAACTTAATGTAAGATTTTCCAATTTTGATTTTATCAGGCTTCTGGCTTCCCTGCTCATATTAGGTTTCTTCAAAAACTCTACTCCGTATTCGAATAAATTCTGGTTTTCAACATAAACATTTTCCGGAACAATAGTTACACTTCTGATATCCCGAACTTCAGCCTCATCAGCAGAATACTCCGTTGGATGAATTTCAGAGAATAATTTTAAATCTTTTTGAATGTTTTCAAAGTATATGGTTTCTTTCACACCATCTACACTATAAACCTCATTCATGTATGCAGTTTTTTTATCTTCAGAAAATAATATGTGTTCGTATTTGCTCAGTAATTCCAAAGACCTGTCATATAATTTGTCTTCATAAACACTCCGTCTTTTTCCTTCACTGACTCCATTTCTATTATCAAATACAACAATGTTCGCCTCATTCGGACAATAACGACCTTTACGATTACATCTTCCCATTCTCTGTAAAAGACTATCTGCCGTACACATTTCTGTATACAAAATATCAAAATCTATATCTAAACTAGCCTCAACTATTTGAGTTGTAATCCATATTCCAGATTCACCTGACTCCGAAAATTCCATAATTTTCCTTTCCAGAAATGCTCTGTCTCTTCTAATATATTTTGAATGTAAAAGCCATACATTTTCTCCCTCTAATTTCTTATAAAACTTCTGAGCTTTAGAAACAGTATTACAGATAACTAACACTTTTCTATTTTTTCCTCGCAGCCTGATTTCATCTAAATTCATTTCCGAATGTCTGATTTCAACTTTATGTCTTGGATATTTCTCCACCTGATATTCTTTTCCGGTGAAATCTTTAAATATGTATTGTTTTCCCTCAACCAAACCATATTGTTCCATAAAATATTTAAGTACAGGTGGAAAAGTTGCTGTAATAATTGCAAATTTGCCACCCATTTCCTGTATCATTTTTAATCCATAAATAATAGTTGCAATTACACGTGGTTCATATGCCTGAATCTCATCCAGAACCAACTTTGAATATTTCAATGTAGCTGCAAATATCTCTGTTCCTAATGCTCTGTATACAAATCTAAACAGTTGGTCAACTGTACAGACAGTCAATGGTTGTGACAACATTTTTGACCTTTCATATTTCTCTCCAATATCTTCATTACCATTATACTCTCTTAAATACACCGCCATAGCATCAGAATGTAACAATGCAACGTCTTTATATTCATAATTTTCCTTTATACGTAAATATATCGCATTAGAAGATACCTTCAACGGTAATGTATAAAAACTTTTTTCACCATTCATCCATAATAGCGATGCTTCTGTTTTTCCAGATCCTGTAGGTGCTATAACAATCAGATTTTTATCTGTATTCATCTTCATAAATTTTTGCGCCGGCCTTAATTCTTTTCCGTTTAGAAATTTTTCTATATTCTTTACCAATTTTTTTTCATGAAGATCAATGGCGCTTTCTGCATTTTCATATCCTGCACTGACTGTATAATCAAATTTATTAAGCAAGCCTTTTATCAATAAATATTCTTTCCAGGCATTTGAATCTGGTATATATTTTCCAGTATATACATTGTTACGAAACAGTAAATCATCTAAATTACTGCAATTTAATTTTCTGATTTTTCTATTCAGATATTCTTCAATCTGTTTCATATAATACTTTTCAGCATATTTTCTAATTGCCGGACTGTTATAATGATCCTCCCTGTCATGATGATAATAAACCGCTGTAATAAATGGTCCAAAATCTTTATCCGAAAACAATTCCGACAAATCATCAAATTCATCTAAAGAAATAGTAACAGCACTTAAAAAGCCATGTGGAATCTGCGGAGTTTTTCTTACATCTATATGAAATTTTTCAGCTAATTTCGGACATATCATTGCCTGAAAAACAAGATTAACCTTTCCCAGATCATGAATCCTGCATGCCTCAACCACCAGTTTTTTTTCTTTTTCAGTAAAATATTCCCCATATTCTAAAAAAAACATCTCAGCACACGTTACTATGTCCTTATGATGTTCTTTCAATGTTTTCTGCTTTTCTTCAGTTTTTTCGGCTATATCGGTAATACTACTATTCAATATCTCAACATCTGTTTCGGTAAGATTCTCTTTCAAACATTCCTCAATATTCTTCATATTTTTCTTTATTTCATTGATCCGCTCCGAAGTGAATTGTACTTTTTTTGACTTTGCATAGTACTCCATACATATAATCCTTTCTGAAGCAAGACAGCCTCCATAGCTGCCTTGCTCTATATATTTATACAACAGGTTATTAACAGAAAACTATAGCAGCATCCTCTTCAATATCATCTACATACGCACCTTTTCTTAACGTCATTCCCTGCGGACAATAATATGCTTTGATTCTTCCATTTTTCTTTTTCCATCGCCGTAATCCCTGCTTTGTAATTTCATATTCTTTTGTAAGATTATAAATAGTCATTCTTGGATTTTTGATTTTTATCTTTTCTTCATCCTTTTCCCATTCATTTTCTACCGGAATATACATATCTCTTTTCAAATCCACTTCATTTTCCGGATGAATTCTTACAATATCAACTCGTTCTATGTCCAGAAGATCTTCATATCGTCCCAGTGCCAAATATTGTGGAGGATTTTTTAATGATTGATATACCGTATCAAAGTCTTCTTCATCTGGAACAATATGAATAACCATACGATTTTCGCATATAAGTTCTACATTTGCAATTCCACGAAAAATACCATATTTTTCATCATCTTCAATGCAAATCTGATGCCTTCCTTCCTCAAATTTAGCTCCCGATGAAAAAGAATATCGCGTATATAATTCTGACACTGTACCACAATTTGTTCCTTGAATGCAAAGCTTCATTGGATGAAATTCCGTATAACCACATGCAACATGAATCATTCCCAGTACAGTGGAATAAGGAGGTAATGGAAATGTTTCTTTAATAATAAAACTGCTGGGTTTTCTATAATTGACCAGATTTTGAAAACACTGTAATCTAATTGCTTTCTCCATAATATAGATTCACTTCCTCTTTCAAATGCTTAAATACTGTTCCAACAGATTCTGCTTTTAACTCTTCTCTGACAATCTTTTCGTTATCAAAAATACCTGACGTAATTCCGGTAAAAGTATATCCGGCAAGTTCATTATCTTTAATCAATTCCTGTAACGTTTCTACATTTATTTTATTATCATCAACCTTTACCCTGTTTTCAAAAAACGGATTTTTTCTGCTATATCTTCCTCCAATAACAAATAACGGACTCAAATTTTCACGTCTTCCTTTGATATCTCTATATAGATATTGCATAGTATCCAACAGGATCTTCACACGTTCTGCCTTTTCTTCTTTATCAATATCAATCTCTCCATCTATACCTACTCTGTCCAAATCAATTGACATAGTATATGCGTAATAAGAACGATGAACCTCACTTTGCGCAATTCCATTTTCCAGATTTCCTCTTACAGCCAGTCCCATATTAGTAAGAAATTCCAGATTTCCCTGAAATGGTTCCAAAGCAATAGCATTGCTAAGTCTGGCAACTGCAGATCTCGTAGCAGCACCTCCCTTTTGCTCATCACCTTTCGCTGTTGTTTTCATGTATCCAAACAAATCAATTTCGGGGTAATCTTTAATAGTTGCAGATGGTGCAAACTGAACAGCTCCGCTTTTTCCATCCACCGGAGTTGTATCCCAATTAGACTGCTGCACAATATTATATCTCATAGCCTGTCTGGAAATATAAGAATACTGCTCATGATTTCCCCTCGTCATTTTTTTGAGAGAAGAAATGTTTCCAATCCCTTCCCCATAATTTGCACTTTCTGCCAGAAAAATCATCGTAATAGTTAAGCCTTCTCTTTTCATAATCATTTTTCCTCCTTTTTCTCATAGCATCCTTCCAATCCCATTACAAATGCATATCCATATCTTGTAAATTTTTCCGAATTTCCCAGCATTTGTACAAGACCTGTTGGAATTAACAACTCCTGACCATTTTCGTTTTTACGTGATCCGTACGCACTATACAGTCGCAATACAATATCCATAAATTTCTCTACATTTCTTACAGACAGAGCATTCAACAACTGATATTCCATTCCCCGCAGGCATTCGCCGGAAGACTCACCCTTAGCAGACATGATTGCTCTTCTTAAATCTGCTCCACTTTTTTTCATACTTGTGTACATAGCAATCTCCTTTCTCTTCTCTTCTTCTGTATAATATACAATTTCTGACCGCAGCTGAATTTCATATATACAGTTAACATAAAAATTTAATGAGCCTGTTTCAACAGCCGCTTTCAATACCTTATCCAGCAATTGATATTGATTACGATATTGCAGCAGATTAATAACCACTATTTCATGTATATTGACAAATTCATTCTTAATTTTTATATAAGGATATTTCCCCAACAATTGCAATGCATTTGAAGTACCAGGCATACTTATAATGTCCAGCATACTTTTATGAACAATACCAAGCAGATACCTGTCTTCTGCCCTTATTCCACGCAAAATCACCTGAATATTAGAAATCTCTTTCGTTTTTTCTTTCAGCAATATATTAATTGTTCGGGCAAACCACTGCGAATATTTTTCATCCTCCTTTTTTTCTCCCTCTATACTGTCAGTTCCGTTTTTCGAATTAACATCCAATAATGCATGAATATCATTATTAATATTCATAAAGACAAATTTATTTACAAACAGCCGAAATCCCAACGGACTCAGAGCATAAACAAACGTACATCCCGGACAAAGAAATGCATCTACTTTGCAATCCCAGAAAGCAGAACGTTTTCTTGTAAAATCATCCCCCACTTCATTCATAAATGCAATTGAATTCTTCTCTTTAGGTCCTATCGTTGCTCCACAGTCAATGCATAAATCTTTTGCTTTTACATGATCTGTCTTCAGATATTTCCTAAACGGCTCGGAAAAATCTTTTTCAAATAATTCCCGCATATCTTTTTTTGCATTTGCCCGCAGTAAAAAACACTTTCCGCTCCAAAAACGATTAATATATGTATATATCACACTTTTCATAATAAATGTTTCCCTGCACTTTGGTTGCTGAAGAAATTTTTCCAAATCAATTAATCGTTTTTCCAAATCTGTCACGTCTAACTTGTCATTGAGTTTATCCTTTTTTAGAATTTGGTATACTTCCTGCATTTCAATATCATGTTTTATATTTTCAAATCCAGCCTGATAACTATTAGAAAGCAGTTTGTCATTAATAAATTTCAGATCTTCCTTTTCTTCCTTTCCTGGATTCCATTTTCCAATCTGAATTTTATCTATACACTTACTAATTCTGTCAAGGACTCCCTGATAAACTGTAAATGGTCCAAAATACTGTACACAGGCTTTAAAGTACATGTCTGTCCAGTCAGCATTCAATGCGAAATCCATATCAATCCATAATCCTTGTCCGTCTTGCGTAATGCCAAAGTCTGAATCTTCTTTTGCATCTGCTGCTTCTAACATATATCTGAAACCTACGATTCCTGCATTCTTCAGGAAATCCCCCAATGTAATTACATATTTATCCAAGAAATCACCGCCTCCTACTAAAATATGATTTCAAATTTCCCGTGTCCAGCAGAACGTCTGGTTCCAATTCCAGCTGCATACAATATTTCCAACAGTCTGAGATTTCCTGTTATTTTATAGATACCAATATTTCCATCTACAAATTGCCCCATAGTTCTTGTAACTACCTTTTTTCCTTTTAAAGGTACAATAGAAAAATCACTTGTATCGCACTCTATGTTTATCCTCTGTAAAAAGATTTTCAGATTCTCCTTTACAATATCCGAAAATTCCGGCTCATCAAAGGTATAATAAACATCAGTATTATCATCACTATTATGTTTTCTCGCTATTAATGAACTCTGCATTTTTACAATCAATTCCGTTTCTTTAATTGTCTGAAGTTTCCTTGTTTTCACCGACAGCAGTTTCATGGAATTTCTGTTCATATGGAATATTTTATGCTTCATAAGACTAAATGCATTAAAAAATATCAGTAATTCTCCCATATCAATATCAGAAAAAGTTAACATAAATTTATTTGCTCCAAGTTTAATTGTGTCTGAAGTAAATTGGGCATGAGGCAAATAGCATGTCCAGCAATAAGTCTTCATTACAGACTCCCGCTTGTTGTATAACCTGTCAAATAAATCCGGCGAAAAATTTTCAATTGCTGCTTTCATAAAGCTTAATATCACTTTATCATAATCTATTGGCAATTCCGCATTTTCCAATTCAAATTCCAGTTTAAGTTCTGTCATCTCAGTTCCTCCTCTCTTCGTCCTTTCTTTTTTTTATTGTATCACTATACTTTTACATTTTCAATACTATTTCAATGGATTTATTTTTTATATTTTGACTTTATCAAATTTTTACATTATAATATCAATACACCATTTTGGAATGTAAATTTGAAATAGTACTGAAACAGTATTTAATAATAGTACCATATTGGAGCAAAATAGAGATTGCCAGCAATTTAACCACTGACAATCTCTATTTTTTATTTTATCAATCAGATCACTCTGAAATCTCAACAATTATTCATATGACAGAATGTCACTCTTTAGTAGTTTAACAAGAGAAATCTTTCATCCAATCGGCTCGAAGTCTACAGCTCCATGTTTACACAGTGGGCAGATATAATCTTCCGGAAGTTCATCACCTTCGTAGATATATCCGCAGACTTTACATACAAATCCTTTCTTACCTTCTGTTTCAGGTTTCGGTTTTACATTTTTCTGATAATAGGTGTAGCTCATTGTCTCCTGGTCACTTACCACGCGGGCTTCTGTCACACTGCAGATGAACATTCCGTGAGTTCCCAGGTCTACATACTGCTCTACTTTCAGAGACATAAATGCGTTGATATATTTATCCAGAAATATCAGTCCGTTATCAGAACGATTCACCTTCTGTCCCGCAAATTTATCCACGCTTCTTCCACTCTGGAAACCAAACTGTTCAAATACAGAGAACGGAGCTTCTACAGAGAGACAGTTTACATTCATCACCCCTGTCTGCTTGATAACATGGTGAGAATAATTTGTCTTATTGATATTAACTGCAACACGGAACGGAGAGTCTGTCAGCTGGGTAACTGTGTTGACAATCAGTCCGTTATCCTTCTTACCGTCATTTGATGTCACTACATAGAGACCATAACCAATGCGGAATAATGCTGTCATGTCATTTTTATTTGCCAGTTCATCATTCTTTGCAATATATTCCTTACAAAGCTCGGAAGCCATCGCTTCCATTTGATCTCTGTTTTCCTGATTTACTGCGGACATGATCTTCACTGTGGTGTCTAGCCAGTTGATCTTCTTACATTCAGAAAGCATATTTTTCATTACTTTTGCTGCCAGAGGTGCCCAGGAACCGTTTTCAATAAGACCTACTGTACGGTTCTGAAAATTATGCTCTGCCAGACGGGTAATAAAGTCATTCATAAACGGATAGATTCCTGCATTATAGGTAGTTGTTGCCAGTACCAGCTTACTGTAACGGAATGCATCACTGAGTGCCTGAGACATATCATCTCTTGCCAGATCATAAACAACTACTTTCGGACATCCCTTGCTCTTTAATTTCTCCACAAACTGATTGACTGCTTCTTTGGTATGTCCGTATACAGAAGTATATGCAACTACGATTCCTTCTTCCTCCGGTGTGTAAGAGGACCAGGTATCATAGAGGCTGATATAATGTCCCAGATTTTCTGTAAGTACCGGACCATGTAACGGACAGATGATCTGAATATCCAGAGTAGCTGCTACTTTCAGAAGTCTCTGTACCTGTGCGCCATATTTACCAACAATACCGATAAAGTATCTTCTTGCTTCATCATCCCAGTTTTCTTCCACATCCAGAGCACCAAACTTACCAAATCCATCTGCTGAAAAAAGAACTTTATCTGTGCTGTCATAAGTCACCATAACCTCCGGCCAATGTACCATTGGCGCAAATACAAAAGTAAGATTATGATTTCCCAGACTCAGTGTAGAACCATTCTCTACTTCCAGTTTCTGCCCTTCCAGATCCAGTCCGAAGAAATTCTTGATCATTACAAATGTCTTCGCATTGGCTACTACTGTAGTGCCGGGATATACTTCCAGAAAGTTCGCTACATTTGCTGCATGGTCAGGCTCCATATGCTGAACGATCAGATAGTCCGGCTTACGTCCGCCAAGTGCCTGTTCAAGATTATCCAGCCATTCATGTTTGAAATTGGCATCTACAGTATCCATAACTGCAACCTTGTCATCCAGAATCACATAGGAATTATATGCCATTCCGTTTGGCACTGCATACTGTCCCTCAAACAAATCTACATGATGGTCATTAACTCCGACATATTTAATGGTATCTGTAATCTTCATATTTCTGCCCTCAATTCTTTCTTTATAGTATATCGTCTGTCCGTTACTATTCAGCAATCTGCTGTCACTCAACGTTAATAAGTTATAGTTGCTATACATTCTTAATTTGTTTATGTTTTTATATTATACTATTTTAATCCAATTTTCAAGTCCTTTTGGTAATTTTTTTCATTTATTTATGAGGTTTTGTTATTGTTCACACACCACTGTCCCGCGAGGTGTTTTGGCATGAATATGCCAAAATCCCGAGACATACAAGCCAAAATTCCATTGCCGCAGGCAATCTGGAATGAATTTTGGCTACGTTACTGTTCACTCCGTTCACAGTAACGAGATTTTTCATAGAGTCAGGTGGATATCCTCAATTGAAGCAGGGCTTACTTAATTTGGTTAATTTACAGTATTCTCTGAAATTATTACGAGTATACTCAAAAAACAGCAGAACAGATACAAATTATCCATCCTGCTGACGTTCCTTCCATAGCAATCTGCGTAAATAATATATTAATCCAGTTCAGTAGAATTTCACGCTCTGCTGAACCACATCACCATTCATTATTTTCCAAAATTGCAATACTCATAATGTAGTTATAATCTTATACAATGCTTCCACGCTGTACGGCAGTATCCTCTCATCCAATTGAAATTTCGGATGATGCAGAGGATGATTTTCTCCTGGTATTCCCGCAAGAAATACTGTGAAAAGTCCTCTGGTTTCTCTGAAATATCTGTATGCGTTGTCACCGGAAAGAAACAACTCATCTTCTCCTTCCAGAACAAATTTATCTCCGAATACTTCTGCACCCACTACCTTTGCTGTCTCTGTAAGTTCCTCATCATTGGCAAACGCATATACCGGATCTTTTGGAAATTCCATACGGATCTGTGTGCCAGTCTGCTTTTCAATTTCCTGCAGATTTCTCTCCAGCTCGTGCTCAAGTGCCATGTAAGTTTCTTCATGAACTGCGCGTATATTTCCGTTTAATACCACATGGTCTGCAATAATATTCGTATATTCACCGCCATGGATCGTACCCGTACCCACAATATATTTTCCTGCATCCGGATGCTGTTTTCCAAAACTTTCATTCAGATCATGAATGGCACTTATCACTTGAGCAGCTGCATAAATTGCATCAATCCCCTTATCCGCTTCACACCAGTGACTGGATTTTCCATGAACATGAATCTGCATACTGTTGATCATGGAAGATGCCTGTCCCTGATGCACTGCCATTCCAAATGTCATGTCCGCTGCGTAATGAAACATCAGAAATGCATCTGCTTTCGGATTCTCTAATGCTCCGGCCTGAAGCATTCTTTTTGCACCTTCACCAATCTCCTCTGCAGGTTCAAAAAGGAACCGGAGCCTGACCGGAAAACTTTCCTGCATTCTTTGCTCTTCTGCCACAATTTTTGCAAGGATCAGTGCTGCTGCCAGGATCATATCGTGACCGCAGGCATGCATACATCCCTGATTTACTGATGCATATGGTAGATTTGTCTGCTCCTGTATGGGCAATGCATCCATCTCCGCCCTGAGTACAACCAGTTTCTCCCTGTTTCTCAGAGATGGAAGTTCCGCGATCAATCCTGTAGGTTCTATCGGCACAATCTCATATCCCAGTTTCTCCAGATATTTCCGGATATATGCAGACGTCTCCACTTCCTGAAGTGCCAGCTCCGGATGTTGATGAAAGTAATGTCTCAATGTGATTAATTCTTCCGTATATTTTTCTATATTCATCTGTTTTCCAACCTTTGTTCTCAGGGATTACCATTTTCATCTTCCGACATACTCAAAACCGCATTCGGACGTTCCAGGCAGAACTTCTGTATCTCTTCCAGAAATCTCTGACCGTATTTCTTTAGCTTATTCTCGCCCACACCGGAAACCTCCAGCATTTCTTCTTCATTTGATGGACATTTGATGCACATATCTATCAGCGTCTTATCACTGAACACGATATATGGAGGCATGGCTTCCTCTTTTGCAATTTCCAGACGAAGTTTCCGCAGAGCTTCAAATAAATCGTAACCTGCTGCCGTAAGCGCATCTGTACTGCGTTTTCTGACAGATTTCTGGGGCTTTTTCTTTTTATCCGGTTCTTTTTCCTCGTAAGTACGCATGATCACGTGAGTATTTTCATCTCTTAGCGGAGAAATATCGCCCAGTTTCAGCACACTGTAACGTTCCTGTGTCTGATAGAGATATCCCATCTCAGTCATCTGGCTGATCAGTGCCCTGAGTTCTGCCTCACTGTGATCATTCAATGCTCCATAAGATTTATACTTATCTGCTCCAAGCTCCCTCAACCGGGCTCTCTTAGCCCCCAGCAAAGTACCAAGCACAATTGTCAGTCCATACCTTCCTCTCGTCTCAGCTACACAGTTCACTACCCACTTCGCCTCTCTGGTCATATCTGTCTCATGGTATTCTCTGTGACAATTTCCACAATTATCACAGGGACCGAAGGTCTTTTCACCGAAATACTCCAGAATATAATTTCGCAGACATCCTGTTGTTTTACAATATCCTTCCATGATCTGAAGCCTTCGTATATCCCGCTGACGAATGAGAAATTCATCCTCTTCATCCACATCGGAAAAATCTTTGTTATCCAGAAGCATTCGGTCGATTATAACATCCTGTGCAGAAAACAATAGAACGCACTGGGAATTCTCTCCGTCACGCCCTGCACGTCCTGCCTCCTGATAATAATTCTCCATACTCTGCGGCATATTGTAATGGATCACATATCTCACATTGGATTTATCAATCCCCATTCCAAATGCATTTGTTGCAATAATAACAGGAGTTCTGTCATAAATGAAATCATCCTGATTCTTTTTTCTGGTTTCATTATTCAGTCCTGCATGATATCTGGTAACAGCAACTCCTTTTTGGAAAAGCAGTTCAAAAAGATTGTCCACATTTTTTCTTGTAGAGCAGTAAATAATCCCGCTCTCTGTTGGATGTCTGTCTATGTAATCCATCACAAAATCGTCTTTTCGCCGGATATTTTCCACGCTGTAATATAAATTCTTTCTGTCAAACCCGGTGATCACTACTTTCGGATCTTCCAGCTTTAAAGTACAGAGAATGTCGTTCTTTACTTCCTCTGTTGCAGTTGCGGTAAAAGCACTGACGATCGGACGACCGGGAAGATTTTTTACAAAGTCTACGATTTTGACATAGCTTGGTCTGAAATCCTGTCCCCACTGTGAAATACAATGTGCCTCATCCACTGTCACCATGGAAATCTCCACCTGTCTGGCAAATTCCAGAAACTCATAATTTTCCAGACGTTCCGGTGCAACATAAATAATTTTGTATCTTCCTCCTGCTGCCAGGTACAACGCCTTGCTAATCTGACTTTCCGACAGTGAAGAATTGATAAATGCGGCATGTATTCCCGCTTCATTCAAAGCCTTTACCTGATCCTGCATCAGTGAGATCAGAGGAGAAATTACAATCGTAATTCCTGACAGCATCAGTGCCGGTACCTGATAACAGATGGATTTTCCAGCTCCTGTCGGCATGATTGCAAGCACATCCCGGTGTTCCAGAATGGACTCCACAACACTCTCCTGCCCTTCTCTGAATGTATCATATCCAAAATAAGTCTTTAAGGTTTGTACTGCCTGTCTGTTCACCTGAAGCCTCCCTCTGCATTTTAATCTATTTTAATTTCTTTTTCAGCTCCTGAATCAGTTCGGAATAGTCTCTGTGCTGCATCTTCGGAAATGCCTTGATGATACGCCCCTGACCGACAACGGTATGATTGGTAATAGAACTGGACAGTTCCTCAAACTGAGCCTGAAGCTCCGCTCTTTTTATACGAAGCATTTCGATAGATTTTTCTCGCTGTGCGGCAGTTGCATCACGCAGTTCTGCTGCTGCAAGAGTTGCCTGAACCTTTCCTTCTCCCACTTTCTGTGCTGTGCCAATCGTAGTCGTAGCCAGTGTATCACTCAGTTTATCACTTACAATTCTCAGATCTGAGCGAACCTTATCCAGTCTGGTAAGCTTTTTATTCAGTCCCTGGATCACTGCTACCGTCACAATAAAATCTGTCAGATACACAGCATACAAAACTGCTATCACAATCCACTCCCAGGTTGCAGGTGTATGTAACGCATGTGCCTCTACATACTTCTGGAAAACTTTTACTACCATAACGATAGCCAGTCCCCAGATCAGAGAAAACTCCAGGCAAATGTAGCCATGAAAATTAAAGGGTTTATCTGAATAATCCCACCATCTTGCGTGGAAACACACATCCAGCAGCCAGCCTGCAACCAACTCCACCGCAGTTGCCAGAACAATTCCAAACACAAAAATCATTCCATCACTCATCTGACGCCCGCTGCCCTGAATTGTATTGAGCAAAGCAAAAACAGAAAGCACCCCAAATCCATATACCGGGCAGACCGGTCCATTCAGGAAACCTCTGTTTATAACTTTTCCCAACGCTACTGCATGAAAAATAACTTCAACAACCCAGCCGCCAAAAGAATAAATAAGAAAATACAGACATATCTGAAAATACGTCATTCCACAAATCATTCGTTGCTCCTCCTTGCTTTCATCAAACCACTTTTCATATCCCATTATCACAGTTCAAACAGAAAACTTACCCCAGACTGTTTTGTAATGTACTGATCAGTTCCTCTATAACAATTGGTTTGGATAGAAATCCATCCATACCACATGCCAGTGCTTTCTTTCTGTCTTCGTCAAAAGCATTGGCAGTCATGGCAAGAATTGTAATTCCCGCCAGTGAAGGATCATCCAGTGAACGGATCCGCTCAGTAGCCTCATATCCGTTCATTACAGGCATCTGCACATCCATAAGCACCAGATCATAATCACCTGGTATTGAATTCTTAACTTTCTCCACAGCCTCTGCTCCATCTTCCGCTGTATCAACCCGAAAACCATATTCACTAAGGAGCGCTACTGCAATTTCACTGTTCAGTTCATTATCTTCCACAAGCAGTATGCGCCTGCCTCTGAAATCTAAATCTGCTGCCGGAAGAATATTATCCTCTGCCCCGGCCTGCTTCTGGCCGATTGCAGCCATCAGAGTCTCTCTGATATCTGACATAAACATAGGCTTGGCACAGAACGCAGTCACCCCTGCTGCCCTGGCTTCCACTTCAATATCTGACCAGTCGTAAGCAGTCAGGATAATGATCGGCGTATCATCACCAAGACTGCGAATCTGACGGGTAACTTCAATGCCGTTCATATCAGGCAGACGCCAGTCAATAATATAAGCATGGAATGCATCCCCCATTTCCACAGACTGCCGTGCACGGAGAACAGCCTCCTTACCGGAAAGTGTCCATTCCGAACGCATTCCAACCTTCACAAGCATCTTAGTCACACTGTCACAGGTATTGAAATCATCGTCTACTACCAATGCTTTCAGACCTTCCAGCTCTGCGATTTTCTCTATACGGTGGTTCTCAGGCTGAATCCGCAATGGCAGACGGATAATAAATTCAGTACCTTTGCCCTGTTCTGTCTGAACCTCAATGGTTCCGCCCATCATATCCACGATGTTCTTGGTGATAGCCATACCCAGTCCTGTACCCTGAGTCCTGCTTACAGTGGAAGTCCGCTCTCTCTCAAAAGGAGAAAAGATCTTCTGTACAAATTTCTGACTCATGCCGATTCCGTTATCCTTTACCCGGATTTCGTACAGTTCACAGCCTCTCTGTGTACCCGGATACTCTCTCAGCCGGACAGAAACGGTTCCGCCTGCAGGAGTAAACTTGATCGCATTGGACAAAAGATTCAGCAGTACCTGATTCAGCCTGGTCTTGTCACAATAAACATCCTCATTGGTAACATCCATGACATCCATGTAAAGCTCTAACTGTTTCGCATGGATTTGTCCGCTGATAATGGTTTTCAGATCATGAAGAACCTCTGACAGACTGACTTCCGTCTCTTCCAGATGGATTTTCCCGCTCTCAATACGGCTCATATCCAGGATATCATTGATCAGTGAGAGCAGATGATTACTGGAGGAAAGAATCTTACCCAGATAATCCCGAACCCTTTCTTTATCATCAATGTTGCTTACAGCCAGTGTAGTAAAACCAATGATCGCATTCATTGGTGTACGGATATCATGAGACATATTGGAAAGGAAGGTGCTCTTTGCCTTGTTTGCAGTCTCCGCAGCGCGGACCGCCTCAGAAAGGGCCTGATTCATTTTTCTATCAGAGGTACGATCTGACAGAACCAGGATATATTTCTTTTTTCCGTTTACCTCGCTGCCCATTGCAACGTTATGAAACCAGCGGTGTTCTCCTGTTTTCTGATGAACATATTCAAGATCCCATTCCTGCTGCTCATGAACCTGGATTTCTTCCAGATACTTCTTCTCCGGATCTTCAACGTCCCCGGGATGCAGTTTCCCAAGGACACAAATATCTTTACGAATCTGTTCTACTGTAATTCCCAGCAGTTTTTCCACATTGGGACTGACGTAATCTGCCTGATATGTTTTTGCATCCAGCATCAGGAAAACGTCATCTACATTCATTGACAGCTTTTGAAACAATTCGTCCCTGTACAGGATCTCCGTATCCTTTCTCTTCAGGTTTACCCTGTTTTTCCGGAGAATAATTCCAATAAAAAGACCGGCAATACACACCGCTACTGCACTTACAAGCAGCACAGTGCTACGCTGCAGAACATTCATACTTGCATTGACGATATCAGCCTGGACAAGTCCCAGAAAGATCCAGTCCTGAGGTTTGGATTTCTCATAGACCAGATAGTAATCCTCTCCATCCAGATTTATCAGCATTGCATCTGTATGTCCTTCCTTAAACTCTTCTGAAAGTTTAAGGATCTCTTTTTCAGACATATTGGAATGTTCTCTCAGAATCCCAAAGAAATTATACACCTCTCCCCATGCCTCAGAAGAATGATCCACAACAACACGGCCATCCGGATGAACCACATAACTCTGGGCATTTCCATTGAAAGCAGAAATATTCAGCACATTTACGATATCAGAGTTTTCATAGGCAATGGCAATGGCATCATATTCAAAGCCCTGATAACTTCCATGAGGCCTGGGAGTAGCAAAAACAAGGAGCTGGGATTTTCCGGGAACTGTTGCATTGGTTATCACATCATTTCCCTGCCGGATCTCATCTTCAATATTTTCCTGTAATCCCAGATACCCGGTTTCACCTGTTACCATCTTATAGTTCCCGTCCGCTGACAGGAAATAAAAATCTAAAAAGCCTGCATCTTCCTGTGCTTTCTCTATATACTCACGAATTTCACTTTCATCGGAAGTGTTCTGCAAATATTCCCCCCATATATGGAGATAAGTCAGATTCTTATTTGTCAGCTCACTTAGCATATTATCAGACTGATGAAAAATTTCTGTCAGGTGAGAAACACTTTCCTCATAAACAGTCTTCGATACAAACCCCAAATATTGGAAAACAGTCAAAAGGATTCCAACAAATAGGGCAATAAGAACTGCTGCATTCCATCGTTTTCTCACAACCCGTTTCTTTCTGTTTGTATTATGATTCTTAACATCCATTCTTCTCACCTCAGAGTAATGTAGTCTTCAGGCTCTGCAAGAATGGCATTACCATCTGAAACATATGTTGTCCAGGTATCTTCCACAGAGGTATCCCCTCCATCAAATACAATATTTTCCTCTGCTGGATAAGCTTCCATATATTGTGGTGCTGCAAGGCAGGTCACAGTAAAAGTATCCTTGTCCTGAATCTGTTTTCCATTCTTTGAAACTTTACTCAATGTATAACCATTATCCGTTTCCCTGATTTCTACAGAAATACCACTGAACACAGGCAGAGAGCCACGGTTAAAGGGGATAAAGCCTCCCTGGTAGCCTTCTACGAAGTTTCTGACCGTTTCCTTCAGTTCTGCCCCGCTCATCTCACTGCTGTAAGCGGAAAGCTCGTTTGGCATAATCATGTTGCCTGCCATTTTTTCTGTATAACCGGCCTTCAGTACATTTCCTGTAAAGCTGTTTCCTGTTGCAATCAGCACATCCGTCCCATAAATACCACGCAAAGTGTTTGCCATAACAGAATAGGCTTCATTGCCTCCGCTGGTATGGAAACGATTGGAATAAGTTTTCTTTGAATCCAACACAATATCCTCAGAAGTGGATTTTTCTTCAAGAAGCTGGGAATTAAATGACTGATAAGCCTGCTCTGCATTATATTCTCCTGAGATCATCTTAGACACCACATCCCTAGAAATGGAAAAAAAGTCATTTGACGCAATACGGATATACATATGGTTTTCTTCGATCACAGGTTTCACATCCTTCAGATATTCCGTAAGCCGGAAATCCACATCCTGGCTATAGCTTAACAGATCCTGCCCATCATAAATGATCCGGTTCTGCGCATCCTCTGAAAGCATTGTGTTCAGTACCTTCATTGCTTTCTGCCGACGTGTTTCATCCTTTGTCAGGTCACGGTTTAAAGCTATCTGGAAATATGGTGTAGTCATCAGCCACTTTTCGCCGTTCTGCTGAAAGAATGGCAGGAATGTTGTGTTAATGCCCTGATCCTGGAACATTTTTACACCGGCAGAACTGCCGAAATACATGGCAAGCTTACCACTTTTGTACATCTCAACCACATCATCATAATTCATATCCAGATCATCCTGGCTCAGCCCTGTATCCTGAATAAACTGCTCCATACGTTCAAAAGCCTCCGGCCAGACGGTACTGTCCAGACCTTCTCTCTTTGTATTGTCCGGGTCACTGTAGATGGTACGCCACTTACGTCCATCCACAGAAGACAGCTCTGATGCAGACAGACCCTGCAGTGTTTCCATACAGGTATAATCATAGTAATAGTCTGCAGTAAACCCACGGATACCCACCTCATCAAATGCCTGGCAGGCAGAAACGAAGCTTTCATAATCCGTTGGAAGAGGAATATCATACTTTTCAAAAAGATCTTTGTTCACTACAAAGCCATGGGCATCTGCACACACAGGAAGCCAGTTTACGCTGCCATCCTGATTTTTGAAATTGTTAAGGTAGGTATCATAGACAGCACCTGCAGCATTGGTTGTGGAAAGATCCATCAGACTGTCCTTCAGGGGGCTTGCATCATGGAGGGAAAACCTGCAGCAGGTTATAATATCCGGCAATCCGCCGTTTTCATTCAGAAAACGATAGAAATCCAGATCATTATTGCCTACTACAAATTCAACGTTGATATCCGGAAGCTGTTCCTGGATGTATGGCGCATATTTTTCATACAGCTTTGTGCTCCATAAATACACTGTGATGGTTTCTGCATCTTCTTTTTCCGCACTTTTCCCGCCGCAGCCAGACAGAAGTGATACGGCTGTCACCATCGCCAAAAGCACAGAAACTAACTTGTTCCATTTTTTCTTTTTCATTATAACTTCTCCCTCTGATCGCGTTTTACTAACTCATTGATCACTTTTACTAATAATTTCCCATCAACAGGCTTGGCAATATGTTCATCCATTCCTGCTTCCTTTGCTCTCATTTTGTCCTCAGTGAACGCGTTTGCTGTCATGGCAATGATCGGTATCACTTTTGCATCCTCTCTGTCCAGAGAGCGGATCATCTTTGCTGCTTCATATCCATTCATGACAGGCATCATAATATCCATAAGAATAGCATCAAATTCTCCAGGTCTGTTTTTTCTGAATATGTCAACAGCCTTCTGTCCATTCCATGCTTTTGTCACCACAGCGCCTTCATTCTGAAGCACAAATTCTGCAATCTCCATATTCAGCTCATTATCCTCTGTCAGAAGAACATGGAGTCCATGGATAGAAGTTTCCGTTTTTTCTTCAGCTTCAGTCCTGTCCTTCATATCTGTGTCAATCCGGAATGGAATCCGGATCACAAATGTAGTCCCTGTGCCTTCTTTACTTTCAAAGGAAATGGTTCCGCCCATTTTCTCCACCAGTTTTTTTGTAATTGGCATTCCCAGTCCTGTTCCGGCAAATTTTGTGCGGCTTCCTGCATGTTCCTGTGCAAATGGTTCAAAAATGCGTTTCTGGAATGCCTCTGTCATTCCAATTCCGGTGTCTCTGCAGACAAATTCCAATGTGGTCATTGCTGTCTGTTTCGATGGGATTTCCCGACAGCTGATATAGACATATCCGTTTTCTTTGTTATATTTCACCGCATTAGACAAAATATTCATTAGAATCCGTTTCACATGCACCGGACTTCCAATAAGATTCCAGTGTGTAACTTCTTTCTCTTCCCAAATGATCCGGATATTCTGCTCTGTAGCCATATGTTCGATCACACCCAGTATTTCCTCAGAAATACTGTTCAGATTAAATGGGATTTCTTCCAGAACCACTTCATCTGACTCCAGCTTGCTCATGTCCAGAACCTCGTTTATCAGTTCCAGCAACAGATGAGATGCCTCTTTGATCTTTGCCCTGCATTCCGTCTGTTTCTCCATATTGTCTGCATAATAGTCTGCCACATTGATCATGCCGCAGATTCCATTGATCGGTGTCCGGATATCATGGCTCATTCGCTGCAGAAACTCGGTTTTTGCCTCATTGGCTGCTTCTGCTTTTTTTGCTGTTCTCAGAAGTTCTGCTTTATATTTTTCATCTTTTTCCTGTTCCTGTTTCCGGTGTGCCAGATCCGCTCTGTAACCCCAGAAGCAGAATATACCGAATATGAGTAAATAAAGAAAAACGACAGCTGTTACACTTAGCGGCAGGTTACGGAATACTTCCGTATCCGGAAGATAGGCATAAATATAATAATCCCGCTGCTTCAGCATGATTCCATAACATCTGGTTCCTTCATTTTTTAAATGAAAAATATGCTGACTGTCTGTATGCTCTTTCATTGCCTGGACAACCTGATTGCCGGCAGTATCCTGTCCCAGCAGGCTTTCATCGTTGCTGGCAACGATGGTTCCCTTATCTGCAACAATAATCGTTCCATCTTTCTGAGTGCTATAGCCATTTAAAAGGTTCTGTATTGTCAGGGTATAATTTCTGACAAATTCCGGAGATGTGTAATAATAAATTGCAACCATACCTGGTGCATCTTTTCTGGCACAGGCTGCAATGTCGATACGTGATCCGTCTTCTCGGTCAATCCGTTCCGAATAAGATCTTTCTTCATATCCGGTAAAATCCATGATAATGTCTTTTTGCAGATAATCTGTGATCTCATTGGTCAGAGCCTCATCCATACTGTATTTGCAGACTGTCTTTCCCTCTGCATCCAGCACAAGGATACCATCCACCCAGAGGGTCTGCAGATTTTCTTTCAGAAACTCCTGGCTTAGCCGACCGCCGTTTTCTGTTTCCATGTCGATATTCGTACTCATCTGTCTGGCACTTTCAATGGCGCGGAGGAGACTTTTAGATTCCGAAGCTTCATTATAATGGGTGTAGGTGGAACACTGCACTTTGACATAGTTTACAGTTTTCACCATCCTGTTCTCTGCTTCCTTTTTCTCTGCCTGAAAAAAGTAATACAGGGAAGCTGCAGTCACACAGATTCCAAGCAGAATGCCGAATATCCAGAATCGCTTTACTTTTATTCTTCTCCTAATATCCAAGATTATCCACCTCCAGATACTTCTGGGGATCATCCAGATATTTTTTAATGATTTTCAGGGATGTGCCATCCTGACGCATTTCTTCCAGCGTCTGATCCATCTGCTCACAGATTCCTCTGTCATCCTCTTTTGCAAAAGCAACACCTATCCCAACCACCATCAGCGGATCTTCCAGGATACGGAAGCTTGCATCATAATCCTTCATGTACTGGACAATAGATTCCTCATGTGCAGCAACTGCATCTACATATCCTTTTCCCAGAAAGGTATAGATCAGTTCCCTGTGCCCAAGACTGATTAGATTTCCCAGTTTGGGAATTCTCTCATCTGTCCGGTTCAGAAAGATGCTTTCCGGTTTGGTTGTGGACTGGACAGCAAGGTTCTTTCCCTCCAGATCACTTAGTTTATAGATATCACTGCTCTCATTTACAGCAACTACCTGGCGGCTTGCTATGTAGGGTCCTGCCCAGCGGTAATCGTCAAGGCGTCCTTCCATGGAAAAACAGCCCATAATACAGTCGATCTCTCCGCTTTCTACCAGTTCTTTTTTCTTCTCCCAGTTGATCTGGACAACATCCACCTGATACCCCATTCTTCTGAAAGCTTCTGTAGCCAGTTCCACATCAATTCCTGTGGGGATTCCATCTTCATTCAGATAATTGTATGGCGGATAACTGTCACTGCCCAGGGTGATAACGGGCTTTTCTCTTTCTTTTTTAGTAACATCTGCATTTTTGCACCCTGCCAGGGCAGTTGCTAAAATTCCCACAAGCAGAATGCCTGCAATCACTCTTTTTCCTTTCATCTTTTCTCCATTCCTGCTGTTCTTCTCTATTTTCCATCAAATTTAACCGAATCAGGTAAGTCCCCTGCGGAGGTTGCGAATATCCGCTTGAAGACAAAAAAAAGTTCCTTGTAAAAAATTTTACAGGAACTTTTTCCATAATGCCCATTTAACATTTACCTTTTTTTATTACTGAGGCATGATGCAACCGGTTGGCATGATCAGATTTCAGTCTGACTTTAGCTCCTTCTGGCTTTGCGCTCCGGCTTTTCAACCGGTTTGCCAATAAATGCCATAAAAAATTATTTTTATTATAGCACTCATACTATATCATGTCTATAAGAAAATATGTTACTGTTCACAGCAACACGCTTCGCAGGATATTGCCAGTGAACAGTAACGAAAATATACCTCTTAACATACAAATCCAGCTTCCCATCAAAACTTAAGAGAAATTTACCGGAATGAAACTCCTTCATCAACCGGCCATGATTTTCTAAGTGCCCCATAGGAGATCAGAAAATTCGCAAGCCATCCGGCCGGTACAGCAAGCCAGACAAATGCAATTCCATAACGCGGTGCAAAAATCAAGGCAACTGACAGCCGAATGGCAAGGTTTACCATATTGGCAATGAGAAACGGCCGCATAATTCCAAGTCCACGAAGAACTCCATCTGTTGCCATCTTAATACCCATAAAAATAAAGAAATATCCCAGCCATTTCATATAATCCCCGGACACCTGATATGCCAGAGCGGTTCCATCTTTTCCAAGGAATAAGGAAGAAATTGGGGTGTGCAGTGTTTCAATGACTATGAAAGCAAGGACTGCGAAACACAGATCTAACACCAGTGCAGCGTGATATCCTTTTTTAATACGTTCAATTTTCTTTGCTCCAAGATTCTGGGAAACATAGGGCGAAACCGCATTTCCAATGGATACAAATATCAGTGAAAAAACATTCTCTACTCTCATGGTTGCCGCATAACCTGCCAGCGCCTGTGTACCGAAGGGATTTACAACCGCCTGTACGATCATCATACCAATTGACACTGTGGATTGCTGAAGAACCGATGGTACTGCAATACGAAGCATGGAATGTAACTCCTGCCTGTCAAACCAGTTAAAGCGGCTTTTATATCGACGCATCCGGTTAAAGAAAATCAAAAGCGAAAACACTGCGGAAATCCCCTGCGCAATGAGAGTTGCAAGGGCGGCACCGAACACACCCAGCCCTAAACCTGCCACCATCCAAAGATCCATAACAATATTCAAAACAGAAGAAAATATCAAAA
>OJON01000320.1_pt1 | contig 31929 bp, 26 predicted proteins | sample 1598031 | NCBI WGS metagenome assembly OJON01 (sample SAMN01915216, study PRJEB22387) | human gut metagenome | isolation source: stool | host: Homo sapiens | place: USA | reverse complement strand
TTCTGGCACCTTTTTTGTGAATTTGATTAAAAAGTCCTTGACAATTTGTCTCTGGCAAAACAGCCAAGTCGATCTTGATTTCCTGCGGCGCACGGCTTGCCCCATTTGACATCGCGGAACTCCGTGAGCTGATGAGCTATGATGAGATGGAGCTGGACACACTCGGAGACAGGAAAACGGCTCTGTTCGTAATCATCTCCGATACAGATGACACCTTCAATTTTATCGTGGCAATTATGTACTCCCAGATGTTCAATCTGCTTTGTGACAAGGCAGATGATGTCTACAACGGCAGACTTCCTGTTCATGTCCGTTGTCTGCTCGATGAGTTTGCGAACATCGGTCAAATTCCGAAGTTCGATAAGCTCATAGCTACCATCCGAAGCCGGGAAATCTCCGCTGCAATCATTTTGCAGTCCCAGTCTCAGCTCCAGACCATCTACAAAGATGCGGCTGATACCATCACTGGCAACTGCGACAGCATGATCTTTCTCGGAGGAAAAGAAAAATCGACGCTCAAGGAAATCAGCGAGGTGCTTGGGAAAGAGACGATTGATCTATACAACACCTCAGAAACCCGATCCAACAACAATTCCTATGGCTTGAACTATCAGAAGGTCGGTAAGGAATTGATGTCTCAGGATGAACTTGCTGTCATGGACGGCGGCAAATGTATTTTGCAGCTTAGAGGCGTTAGACCTTTTCTCAGTGATAAGTTTGATATAACGAAGCATCCAAAATACAAATTCCTGTCCGACTCTGACAAGCGGAACGCCTTTGACATTGAAAAATATCGGCAACACAAGCTGGTCATCAAGCCAAACGAAAGCTTTGATCTCTATGATATGGGCGAGATCGAAGCGGAATGAAGCCCCGTTATGCACTGCGCATGGGCATTTGCCTGAAGCAGAACAATGACGGGGCTTCTTTTTTTATGCCCATTTTCCAATACACAAGCCAAACTTTCATGATTTTCAAGGAGGAAATTTCTTATGGCATTTATCAATCAGGCAGTTACGGTTCTGCAGACGCTCGTTATCGCCCTCGGTGCCGGTCTGGCAGTGTGGGGTGTTGTCAACCTGATGGAAGGCTACGGCAACGATAATCCGGGCGCAAAGTCGCAGGGCATCAAGCAGCTCATGGCTGGCGGTGGCGTCGTTCTCATTGGCACTACGCTCATTCCCTTGCTGTCCACCCTGTTCTAATCAAGCAAGCCCAGCTTAACCGAAAGGTGGTGGAATATTGGGCAGTATCTTAGAAAAACTCGAACAAGCGATTAAGGACTTGCTGATCGGCTGGATCGAAAGCAACCTGACCAATATGTTCACCGATGTCAATACCAAGGTCGGCACGATTGCCGGAGAGGTCGGACAAACTCCGTCCACTTGGAACAGCAGCATTTACCAGATGATTCGGGGACTATCCGAGAATGTGATAGTCCCCATCGCTGGTATCATCATTACCTTTGTCTTGTGTTATGAGCTGATCACCATGATCACCGAAAAGAACAACTTGCACGACATGGACACATGGATGTTCTTCAAGTGGTTCTTCAAAGCGGCTGTGGCGATCTACCTTGTGACCAACACCTTTGACATTGTGCTGGCAGTATTCGACATCGGACAGAATGTGGTTGCCGGTGCAGCCGGTTTTATTCAAGGCACTACCAACATCGACATTCAAGCAACCCTTGACGCAATGCGAACAGGCATGGAGGCAATGAGCATCGGAGAACTGCTCGGACTGTCCATCGAAACACTGGTTATCAGTCTGTGCCTCAAAATCATGTCCATTCTCATTACGGTCATCCTCTACGGCAGAATGATTGAGATTTATTGCACCGTCAGCGTTGCACCAATCCCCATCGCAACGATGAGCAACCGCGAATGGGGCAGCATTGGAACGAACTACCTCAAGAGCCTGTTCGCTCTGGCTTTCCAAGGCTTCCTCATCATGATTTGCGTCGGCATCTATGCTGTGCTGATCAACAACATGATCATTGCCGCAAATATTCACTCGGCTCTCTTCTCGGTTGCGGCGTACACAGTCATTCTGTGCTTCTCGCTGTTCAAGACGGGCAGCCTCGCAAAATCCATCTTCCATGCGCACTAAGGAGGTCAGCAGAATGAAGAAATACAACATCATCTATGCCGACCCTCCTTGGTCGTATCGGACCTACTCCAAGAAAGGTCAAGGTCGTTCGGCAGAAAGCCATTATCCAACAATGAGGCTCGAAGACATCATGGCTTTGCCAGTGAGTGAGCTTGCCGCAAAAGACTGTACGCTGTTTATGTGGGTGACATTTCCGTGCTTGCAGGAGGCATTTCAAGTCCTTGAAGCATGGGGCTTTACCTACAAGACCGTTGCTTTTGTTTGGGTAAAGCAAAACCGTATCAGCGATAGCCTCTTCTGGGGCATGGGCTATTGGACACGAGCCAATGCCGAGCTGTGCATCCTGGCAACCAAGGGACATCCCAAACGGGCGCACACCGGCGTACATCAGGTCATCATGAGCCACATTGAGCAGCATTCAAAAAAGCCAGACGAAACCCGTGACCGCATCATTCAACTCATGGGCGATCTCCCCCGCATTGAACTTTTCGCGCGTCAGTCTCCCGATGGATGGGATGTGTGGGGCAACGAAGTAGAGTGCAGCATCACACTCGGAAAGGAGGCTACAAATGGCATTTGTACCGGTCCCGAAGGATCTTAACCGCGTAAAAACCAAGGTCATGTTCAATCTGACTAAGCGGCAGATTATCTGCTTCGCTTTGGCAGCGGCAGTCGGTGTGCCGGTTTTCTTTATTGCAAAACCGTATGTGGCACTGTCTTCGGCTGCAATGCTCATGGTCGTGATCATGCTTCCGTTTATCTTCTTTGCTCTGTATGAGAAGGACGGTCAACCGGCTGAGAAAATCCTCGGTCATGTTGTGAAATCCATGTTTTTGCGCGACAAGGTGCGTCCATACCGCACCAACAATTTATATTCCGCCATCCAGCGGCAAATCAAAGAACAGGAGGAATTGCAGATTGGCAAACAAATCCCAAAAGGCAAATAAGCCGAAACAGATCGTGAAAAACGGTCAGGTCTACGGCGATGCACTTTCCGCGCAGGAAAAGAAGCGGATCGTCATGCAGAAGAAAAAGGACAGGAAAGCAAAGAAAATTCCCAAGTCCGCGCAGCAGACGATCCCCTATGTGGAGATGTGCAAAGACGGCATCTGCAAGGTCAACAGCCGTCTTTACACCAAGACTATCCGGTATAACGACATCAACTATCAGCTTGCACAGAACGAAGACAAGACAGCCATCTTCGAGAACTGGTGTGACTTTCTGAACTACTTTGACAGCTCCATCTTTGTTCAGCTCTCCTTTATCAACCAGAAAGCCGACATCAGAGAGTTCAGAAAACAGATCACCATCCCCGAACAGCAGGATGCGTTCAACGACATCCGCAAGGAATATTCCGATATGCTTCAAGATCAGCTCACCAAAGGCAACAACGGTTTGCTCAAGCGTAAGTACATCACCTTCGGTGTGGAGGCTGACTCCATTCGTACCGCAAAAGCAAAGCTGGATCGTGTCGAAACGGATATTCTCAACAATTTCAAAACTCTCGGTGTGGAGACTGAGCCGCTGTCCGGCTACGAAAGGCTGAAAGTGCTGCATGATGTGTTCAACATGGACACGCATGAGCCGTTCCGATTTTCCTATGACATGGTAGCCAGAACGGGGCTTTCTACCAAGGACTTTATTGCACCCACTTCCTTTGATTTCCGTGAAGGCAAGTGCTTCAAGATGGGCAGAACCATCGGTGCAGTGAGTTTCCTCCAAATCCTCGCCCCGGAGCTGAATGACCGTATGCTTGCAGACTTCCTTGAGATGGACAGCAACATTACGGTCAATTTTCATATCCGCACGATTGATCAGGCGAAGGCAATCAAGAGCATCAAGTCGAAGATCACAGACCTCGATAAGATGAAGATCGAAGAGCAGAAAAAGGCAGTCCGTTCCGGCTACGATATGGAAATCATCCCCTCCGATCTGGCAACCTACGGCGGTGAAGCCAAGCGTCTGTTGCAGGATCTCCAAACGAGAAATGAGCGAATGTTCCTTGTGACCATCATCCTGATGAACACGGCTGCTACCCGCCAGAAACTCGAAAGTGCCATTTTTCAGACCGCATCCATCGCTCAGAAATACAACTGCGCACTCAAGCGGCTGGACTTTCAGCAGGAAGAAGGGCTGATGTCCTCTCTGCCCATCGGTCTGAACCAGATTGAGATTGAGCGTGGACTGACTACCTCTTCTACGGCGATCTTTGTTCCGTTCACCACGCAGGAGTTGTTTCAGGGCGGCGAAGCTCTGTACTACGGACTGAATGCGCTTTCCAACAACATGATCATGGTGGATAGAAAGCGGCTGAAAAACCCCAACGGGCTGATCCTCGGTACTCCCGGCAGCGGCAAGTCCTTCTCGGCAAAAAGAGAGATGACGAATGCCTTCCTCATCACAGAGGATGACATCATCGTCTGCGATCCCGAAGCTGAGTATTATCCGCTGGTGCAGAAGCTCGGCGGTCAGGTCATCCGTATCTCTCCGATCAGCACGGACTATATCAATCCGCTGGACATCAATGTCAACTACTCCGAAGAGGAAAACCCGCTGACGCTGAAATCCGACTTCATTCTTTCGATGTGTGAGCTGATTGTAGGCGGCAAGGACGGCTTGCAGCCGGTTGAGAAAACCATCATTGACCGAAGTGTCCGCATGGTCTATCAGGATTACCTCTCCGATCCCGTGCCGGAGAAGATGCCCATTCTGGAAGATCTCTACAACATTCTCCGCGACCAGAAAGAGCCGGAAGCGCAGCGCATCGCAACAGCTCTGGAAATCTATGTTCACGGCAGTTTGAATGTCTTCAATCACAGAACCAATGTGGATGTCAACAACCGTTTCGTCTGCTATGACATCAAGGAGCTGGGCAAGCAGCTTAAAAAGCTCGGAATGCTTATCGTTCAGGATCAGGTGTGGAACAGAGTAACCATCAACCGCGCCCAGCACAAGTCCACAAGGTACTACATGGACGAGTTCCATCTTCTGTTGAAGGAAGAGCAGACTGCGGCGTACAGCGTAGAAATCTGGAAGAGATTCAGAAAATGGGGCGGCATCCCCACCGGAATTACCCAGAATGTGAAAGACCTTTTGGCTTCCCGTGAAGTCGAGAACATCTTCGAGAACTCTGATTTTGTGTATCTTCTGAATCAGGCTTCCGGTGACAGAAAGATTCTCAGCTCCGCATTGAATATCTCCCCAAGCCAGCAGAACTACATCACCAATTCCAACGCCGGTGAAGGCTTGATCTTCTACGGCTCTACCATCGTCCCGTTTAAGGACAACTTCCCGAAGGACACGATGCTCTATCGCATCATGACCACCAAACCCGAAGAAACTTTACAGAATTAAGGAGATTTGAATATGAACAACAAGATGATTACCATGCCCTACGCAGTCGCTATCGAGTACGCAGAGAACACCACCGCGCTCTTCAAGGCTCTGCGGGAACTGACCGATTTGATCCGTCAGGAGAGTGACCTCAAGAAGCACCACCGCGCTTACCTCCATGTGAGGGAGGCTATTGACGAAAAGGTCAAGGAAACGCGCCGGATTATGACCAAAGTATCTGTGGACATGCTGGCGCTGCCCTTTGTGGTAGATGTCGCCAAGTGCGCTCAGTGTGACGAGGACACTCCCTTCGCTAATACCGAGGATGCTGAAAGCGTCTCCCTCCCCAAGGAAGAGTATGATCTGATGATCGATGATCTGCTCACGATGTCTGAAATCATCCAGTGTGTTGCGGATATGCGCACACAGGATGCGAAGGCAATCTGTGAGTTCGGCAAGTTTGTTCCTGCCTTTGCAGCCTACGAGAAGAACCGCCTGAGCCTCTACCGTGAGGCTGCTAAGGAAGCCGAAGAAATCTTCGACCGCTGGGCAGACCGTGTAGACGAAGAGGATGAGGACGATTACGAGCCGGATGAGTATTTCTCCGACTAATCAATCTGCTCCAACAACTTCTAAAGATAGGAGGTAAATAGCTATACAACTCGACACCATTTATACCGGTGACTGTCTCGAAGTCCTGAAGACGCTGCCAGATGAGAGCGTCCACTGCTGCGTGACATCCCCTCCATATTACGCCTTGCGTGATTATGGCATGGATGGGCAGATTGGCAGAGAGACAACGCCCAAAGAATACATCTCGCGCCTGACCGAAGTTTTTACCGAAGTCAGGCGCGTTCTGCGTCCTGACGGTACGCTCTGGCTGAACATCTCGGACACCTATGCCGGAAAAAGCAATCAGGGCGGCTATGTTGACCCGAAGAACCCCAACGGCAGAAACGGTCAGGCGGTAGCTCTCAACCACAAGGTTGAGGGCTGCAAGCCCAAAGACATGATTGGCATTCCGTGGATGCTGGCATTTTCCCTCCGTGACTCCGGCTGGTATCTGAGAAACGACATCATCTGGATGAAGGAAAACCCAATGCCTGAAAGCGTGAAAGATCGCTGTGCCCGTTGTTATGAGCATATCTTTCTGTTCTCTAAGTCTCGGAAATATCATTTTGACTACAAGGCAATCTCTGAGCCGATTGCACCGGCTACTGCTGAACGACTCAAGCGCGGCATGAAGGGCGGCAACAAGTTCGGGAAAGCAATTCCCGGTCAGGCTCATGTGCAAACCATCAACCGCCCCCGTGGGCATGGCGAGATCACAGATGCCGAGATCAATCCGCTGAGGAATAAACGAGATGTGTGGACGATCAATACCGTTCCGTTCAAGGGTGGTCATTATGCCGCTTACCCTCCGAAGCTGGTTGAAACCTGTCTGCTTGCCGGATGTCCCGAAGACGGCATTGTCCTTGATCCGTTCTTAGGCAGCGGGACAACGGCGATGGTCGCAAAGAACATGGGGCGGCACTATGTCGGGATTGAGCTGAATCCTGAGTTTACCGAGCTTGCCTATCAGCGGATCGGAGGTGAGATTTGATGCCGAAGGAACCGGAGCTAAAAGCCCGTGACAAGGTGGTTATGAAGATGACCCGCGACGGCGCGGTAGAAGAAAATCTGACCGAAGGCACAAGCAAAAGTATTTCCGGGCGATTGAAAGATGCCGAGCTTGTGAAGCCCATTGAAGAGCCTGAGCTTTCCGGTGGGCTTTCTGCGGAAGAGCAGAAAAAGGTGCAAATGCGCCGACAACAGCGTCAGTTTCGTGAGGAACATAAGGATGATACCGGCACTCAGCCGACTTCCGAAACGCCTGTCTCAGAAGAGAAAAAGCCAGAAAATCCACCCCAGAACGCACACGAAACTATGCCAGTGTCAGAAACACCGCTAAAGCCGCCTTTTTCAGAGCCACACAGCAGCACTTCCCATACCGGTGCGGTAATTGCCGAAACGGTTGTCACCCACAAGCTCAGGAAAACGGCGGCAGTTCAAAATGCAGATGCCGATGATGTGCTGTCCAAAGCGGCTGAAACCGCTACAAATGCCCCAAAGACGGATGCAGAGCCGTCTTCTCCAAGAGTTCAGATATTGGAGCGCAAAGCAGAAAAGGCACACGAGCGTTTGGATGCCGCCCGTGAGAAGCTGCCTACGCATAAAGTTCTCAAAAAAGAGCGTGTCTTCGATGAGGAAAAAGGCAAAGCCACAACCCGTTTGTCCTTTGAAGATGAACTGAAAAAGCCCAAGGGACAAAGCAAGTTGAAGTTTGAGACAGATAAAACCGTCCGCAAGGTCGGTGATACGCTTGCCTCCGGCATTCACGGCAAAATCCATGAGGTTGAGCAGGAAAACTCAGCGGTTGAGGCGGCGCACCGTTCCGAAATTGTGGCAGAAGCGGCAATAAGGCATTACAGCCATCATCAGCAGAAAAGCGCTAATAAGCCTTACGAGAAGGTGTCCAAACTGGAACACGAGGCTCAGGTTGCCGACGCAAAGCTACACTATGAGAAAACCCAGCAGGAACATCCTGAGATGAAAAATCAGCGCAACATGAACAAGCATTATCAGAAGCAGAACATCAAGAAGGAATATGCTGCGGCTCGAAAAGCCGGTTCTCAGACCGCCTCCAATGCTGCCACCAAGAACACCGGCAAGAAGTTTTCGGAGAAAGCAGCGGATAAGATCAAGGAGTTCTTCACAGAAAACAAGAAGGTCTTTGTCTGGATCGGTTTAGGCGTGATGATCCTTGTACTGCTTGCTGCCGGTGTCAGCTCATGCACAGCGATGTTCAGTTCTACTACTTCATCCGTGATTGCTTCGTCCTATCTCAGTGAGGATGATGCGATGTTGGGTGCGGAGGAACAGTATTGCCGCATGGAGGCAGAGTTGCAGCGCAAGCTCGACACCTACGAAAGCACTCACGACTATGACGAGTATCACTTCGATCTGGATGACATCGAGCATGATCCCTATGTTCTGATCTCCATCCTCTCTGCTCTTCACGAGGGCGAGTTCACGCTGGACGAGGTACAGGGGACACTTCAAATGCTGTTCGATAAACAGTATATCCTTACCGAAGAGGTCATCGTCGAAACCCGATACCGGACAGAAACCGACACATGGACGGATGCAGACGGCAATACCCATACGGAAACCTACCGTGTTCCTTATGACTACTATATCTGCTATGTGACGCTGGAAAACTTCAATCTTTCCCATGTTCCGGTCTACATTATGTCTCAGGATGAGCTTTCCATGTACGCAACCTATATGTCGGGACTTGGCAACCGAGAGGATCTGTTTCCCAATTCCGATTATGTGGGCAAGTACATCACAAATCCGCCGGATGAGTACACCGTCAATCCGGCATATCTCTCCGATGCCAAGTTTGCAACACTTATCGAAGAGGCTGAGAAATATCTGAATTATCCCTATGTCTGGGGCGGCTCCAATCCCGACACATCCTTTGACTGCTCCGGTTTTGTCTCCTATGTGCTGACAAACAGCGGACTTGTCAATACCGGACGGCTCGGTGCGCAAGGGCTTTACAATGTCTGCACACCGGTTTCAAAGGCGAATGCGCAGCCGGGTGATCTCATCTTCTTTCAGGGAACCTATGACACACCGGGCGTTTCTCATGTCGGCATTTATGTGGGTGATGGAGTCATGCTGCACTGCGGCGATCCCATCCAGTACACATCCATCAACTCTTCTTATTGGCAGTCTCATTTCTATGCCTTTGGAAGACCCAACTATTAAACGAAAGGAGATTTTTCTATGAATCCCAAGTATCAGAAGGTCTGTGCGGACATCGCAAAGACTGAAAAGAAGGTTGAGGACCTTCAGGAGCAACTTAAAGAGCTGTATGACAAGAAGACGGAGCTGGAAAACCTTGAGATCGTGAACACCGTCCGTGCAATGGTCATGGACAAGGATCAGATCATGGCTTTCCTTTCCACCATGAAGGACGGTAAGTCCACCAAGAACGAAGACACTACGGAGGTATCTGCTGATGAGTAAGAAAAGAGGATTTCGCCTGATCACTATGCTGACCGTCTGCATTTTGCTGGTGGGCAGCTTTTCTATGACGGCATTTGCCTACGCGGATGACACCGACCAGAACTTGCCTGTTACCGAGGCAACACAGCCGGAGGAAACGCCTCAGCCTGAGCCTACCGCTTCCATCGAGAAGCCTTCTGACGGAGAGCCTATCGACGATGAGGGCAACGCCTACACCCGTGATTTGCTCTATGATAAGGCAACGAACAAGCAGTTCATTACCGTCCAAACCAAAAACGGCAACACTTTCTACATTGTCATTGACTACGATGCGCCCATCAATGAGAAAGAGGAACAGTATAAAACCTATTTCCTGAATGTCGTGGATGACCGTGACCTCTTCGCCCTTCTGGATGATGAGGATGCGAACGAGCTGAAAACCTGTATTTGCGATGACAAATGCGTAGTCGGTGATGTGAATACCGATTGCCCTGTCTGCAAGACCAACATGAGTGAATGTACCGGCACCGAGCCTGTCCCTGAAACGCCTACGGAAGATGAGCCTCCCGTCACAGAAGAGCCGAAGCAGTCTTCCAATATGGGCATGATCATTGCCATTGTTGCCATTGCCGGTATCGGCGGTGCGGCTTATTACTACTTCAAGTTCATCAAGGGCAAAAAGCAGAAGGATGATGATATGGACTTCTTTGATGATGAGGGTTATGAGGAAGAGCCTTATATCAACGAAGACAGAGAGCCTGAAATTGCCGATGATGAGGAAACGGAGGAAGACGATTGATTTTAGTGATCGCTGAAAAGCCGAGTGTAGCTCAGTCTATTGGAAAGGTGTTGGGAGCAACATCCCGTAAGGACGGCTACACGGAAGGAAATAACTACATTGTCTCATGGTGCGTCGGTCATCTGGTGGGGCTTGCGGATGCAAGCTCCTACGATGAACGCTATGCCAAGTGGAGATATGACGATCTGCCCATTGTCCCGGAGCAGTGGTGTTTTGAGGTCCCAAAGGACAAGGCGCAACAGTTCAGAATCCTGCGTGATCTTATGACAGACAAGCGCGTCACCGAGCTTGTCTGTGCGACGGATGCCGGACGCGAGGGCGAGCTGATTTTTCGGCTTGTCTACAACAAAGCCGGATGCACAAAGCCGTTCAAGCGGCTGTGGATCAGCTCTCTTGAGGACGCTGCCATCCGAGAGGGCTTCAATCACCTGAAAGACAGCAAAGAATATGACCGTCTATATGAAGCGGCTCTGAGCCGTTCCAAGGCTGACTGGATTGTCGGCATAAACGGCACACGGCTGTTTACCACTCTCTACAACAAGAAGCTGGTAGTTGGTCGAGTGCAGACACCGACGCTTGCCATGCTGGTTGAGCGTGACGGTAAGATCAGCACCTTCAAGAAAGAGAAATACTTCAATGCCCATATTCATGCCGACGGTCTGACGGCTGATATGGAGAAGATCAAAACCGAAGATGAAGCGAATGCGATTGCGGCGGCTTGCGATAAAAAGCAAGCCGTCGTTTCTTCTCTCAAAAAGGAGACTAAGACGGTCAATCCTCCGAGGCTCTACGACCTGACCACCTTGCAGCGCGAGGCAAACCGCTATTACGGCTTCACTGCCCAGCAGACGCTCGATCTCGTCCAGACGCTCTACGAAAAGAAGCTCCTGACCTATCCGCGCACGGACAGTCAGTTCATCACCGATGACATGGAGGCTACTGCCCGTCAGGTGATTGAGATGGTCTGTCGGAAAGTGTCGATTTTTAGCGGCTTGACGCATACGCCTGACATCAAGCGGATCACCAATAACGCTAAGGTTACTGACCACCATGCCATTATTCCCACCGTCCAGCTTGAAAAGCAGAACATCTCCGAGCTGCCGGAATCTGAGCAGAAGGTCATTCGCCTTGTTTCTATGCGGCTTCTGTGCGCCACCGGAGAAAAGCACATCTATGACGAAACATCCGTGACGCTCTCCTGTGAGGGGTATGTGTTCAAAGCCAAGGGCAAGACGGTTGTTCAGGACGGCTGGAAAGCCATTGAGCAGCGTTTCAAGAACTCCCTCAAAGACAAGGAAGCGGCTGATGATGAGAAAGCCATTCCCAGCTTCAAAGAAAACGACATAATCCATTCTGTATCTGCCAGCGTGACGGAACACTTCACAAGCCCTCCCAAAGCCTTTACAGAAGATACTCTCCTGTCGGCTATGGAGACTGCCGGAAACGAAGACTTTGAGGATGACACCGAAAAGAAAGGGCTTGGCACTCCTGCCACCCGCGCCGGGATCATCGAAAAGCTGGTCCGTTCCGGTTTTGCCGAGCGTAAAGGAAAGTCTCTCGTGCCGACAAAGGATGGTATCAATCTCGTGGCTGTCCTGCCGGAGCAGATCACATCGCCTACCATGACCGCCGAATGGGAAAACACGCTCATGCAGATTGAGCGCGGCAAGGCAGACGCAGATAAATTCCTTGCCGGAATCGTGGATATGACCACATCTCTTATCAAAGCCTATCCTTTCCTCTCGGACGCAGAGGCAAACCGTTTTGAAAGCGGTAAAGAGGTTATCGGCAAGTGTCCCCGCTGCGGATCTCCGGTCTATGTCGGCAAAGGCAACTACTATTGTTCCAGCAAGTCGTGTTCTTTCTGTCTGTGGGAAGACAACAAGTTCTTCTCTTCCAAGAAAAAGAAGCTGACAAAGAAGATTGCAAAAGAGCTACTGGATAAGGGATGGTGCAGAGTGACCGGACTCTATACGCCTAAAAAGCCGCAGCTCTACGATGCTGTCATCCGGCTGGATGATACCGGCGGCAAGTATGTCAGCTTCAAGATGGAGTTTGACCGATGAACCGTCCGATGCACATTGCCGCTTGCAGTGGCGGCAAAGACAGCGTAGCAACAATCCTACTGGCTGCACAGCATGGCGATCCGCTGGATGAAGTTGTGTTCAGCGAGGTGATGTTCGACCAGAACACTACCGGAGAAGTCCCGGAACATCGAGACTTCATCTATGACAGGCTCAAGCCGTTCTGCGAAAAGGAACTTGGTGTTAAATTCACGATCCTTCACGGTCCGAAAACCTATGATGACATCTTTCATCACATTATCGTCCGTGGACCTCATGAGGGAGAAAAGCGAGGCTTTGCGTGGGCTGGAATGTGCGCTGCGAACCGAGAGTGTAAAACCAATCCCATGAGGAAGTACAACAAGTCTCTGTCTCCTGATGCCGTCAGCTATATTGGAATTGCCACCGATGAGACGAAACGCCTTGCGCGGCTGGACGGTACAAACAAAGTTAGTCTTCTCGCCAAGTATGGGTACACCGAGGCTGACGCGCGAAAACTTTGTGAAGAGCATGGTCTGCTTTCTCCGATTTATGGTCACTGCCGGAGAAACGGATGCTGGTTCTGCCCCAATGCCAGCGATGCCGAGCTGCGCCACATGATTACTCATCACCCGAAAATGTTTGACCGAATTATTGAATGGGAGCATGAAGAAAATGTTTTCCATCGTCGGTTGACGCGAAAAGAAACCCCGTCTGAGATCAAGGCTCGTTTGATGAGCAATCCTCAGCCGGGGCTTTTTTCTAACCAAAATCAAGGATAAGGAGGTCGTAAATGGCTGAAAACAAAAATGCCCAGCAAGTCCGAGAAATTACGGACAAGCTGGAACAGGGTATCAAGGAATTGTTTGAATCGGAGCGTTTCAAGGAATACCTCCGCACGATGTCCAAGTTCTACAACTATTCCTTCAACAACACGCTGCTCATTGCCATGCAGAAGCCGGATGCAACCTATGTCGCCGGTTATACCTCGTGGCAGCGTAACTTTGACCGTCAGGTCATGAAGGGCGAAAAGGGCATCAAGATTCTTGCTCCCGCGCCGTACAAGACGCAGGAAGAGCGTGAGAAGATTGACCCCGTGACGCAAAAACCGGTGATCGGCGCAGACGGAAATGCTGTCACGGAGACGGTCGAGGTTCTGCGTCCCGCCTTCAAGGTGGTGAGCGTCTTTGATGTTTCTCAGACGGACGGCAAAGAGCTTCCAGACATTATCGTTGATGAGCTGAAAGGCACCGTCGAAAACTACGAGGCGTTCTTCGATGCACTCAAGCAAGAGTCTCCCGTCCCCATTTCCTTTGAGGATATTCCGGGCGGCGCGAAGGGATTCTTCTCTCCGGTTGAAAGTCGCATTGCCATTCAGGAGGGCATGAGCGAAATCCAGACGGTCAAGACCGCCATTCACGAGATCGCTCATGCCAAGCTCCATGCCTTCAAGCCGGACGAGAAAGCCGCTCCCGAAGATAAGAAGGATCGGCATACCAAAGAGGTTGAGGCAGAAAGCGTAGCCTACACTGTCTGCCAGCGGTACGGCATTGAAACCTCGGACTACTCTTTCGGGTACATCGCTGGTTGGTCATCCGGCAAGGAAACTAAGGAGTTGAAAAGCTCTCTGGACACCATCCGTAAGACGGCGGCTGAGATGATCGAGGGCATTGACGCCAAGCTCAAGGTGCTGCTGGCAGAGAAAGCACAGTCCACAGAGAAAGATGCCGAAGCGCCCGCAGAGCCGATGCAGGAAGTCCCCATTTACCGAGAGACGGCAAATTACGCCTACGAAGCCGGTGAGCTGGAAGCATATCACGCCTCTCTTGCAGCAAATGAGGAATGCCGCAGCGCGATTGAAGCTGCAATCAGCGGCAATTACGCTGAGAATCGGCTGGATGCGGATGCTGCCGTCAAAAGTGTTCTTGAGCAATTCTCGCCGGAGCGCATCCGATATGTTCTCGCAAATACCATTCAGCAGAAGGATTTTGACGGACGGATTCCGCAGCCTCTCAAGGAATGGGCGAAGAATGTTGAAGTCTGTTCGGAGAATGCCTCACGCTTTCTTGTGGACAAATGCAATCCCGGTCTGACTGCGCTTTTCGTCGATGCGTTCCGGAATCAGACTGAACCGCAAAAGGATGTCGCTTCCGAAAAGGCAGAGGAAAGAGATCCGGAAGTCGTTGCGTGGGAAAACGATGAAATTACCTCTATTGAGGTAAAAACCGTGGAGGTCAAGTCTCCCTTTGCGCCTTTACCGGAGAAAGCAGATGCTCCCAAGCCCCATCGCATGACCGCAGACGAGAAGAAAATCAAAGAAGCGGTCATGGACAGTCTCAAAGGTCAGATTGCCTATGCCAATGACGGTATGCGCTCTACCTATAAGACCTCCATGCAGTCCCACAAGACCATGATACAGTTCAATGTCCGGATTGAGGGCAACACTGTCACCCGAAACGGTGAGCCGATGTTCAAAATCCATCGCCGTCATGCGACGAAAAAGACACAGGGATGCTATCGGGAGCTGATGCCGACGCTGGAATACATCGGACGCGAGGCAGCTCAGGAAACAAAGCAGGAAAAGCCGTCCATCCGAGATCAGCTCAAGGCTGCTGCCAAATCCCAGCCAGAGAAGAAAGCTCCTGCGAAGCAGAAATCTCACGACATTGGATTGGAGTGATGCCCATGAAGAAGAAACATACAAATGTGGATATTATCGCGGAGCTGCAAAAGCTGGAGGACTCCCATGTAGACAGTTACAAGGAGGACTTTGACATCGACAAGCGCATCATCCGCTGCGCAGCGGAAAGCAAGGAACCGGAGGATAAGGTGCTGATGTGGTTCTGCCGCCCGCATGGGACGCACTGTCTCAGAGAGAATCAGGTCTTCATTCAGGGAACAAGGGATCACAACACCTATCGTTTCTATGCCGAGCAGACCCGTGACGAGTGCATTGCCCGTGTCATCGTACCGAAGGAAGTGCGCAAAGGCAAGGTGTACGGAGATGTGTTCGAGGTCAATTACCTCGAACAGGCGGCGAATGTGGCGCAGAACTCTGTCGCGCCGGATCATGACCGTCTTACTTTTGCGGACGGCTATATGCTGGACGCTCCCTGCCGCAGCAGCTTTGATGCAGCAATGGCTCTGGTTGGTGAGCATGGCGGCGTCAAAACACACCGGACGCTCCCGAAGGATGCGGATGCTCTGGCGGAAGTGTTGACCAAGCAGAAAAGCCGCCGTGACAGACTGCCGGAGGCTGAGAGGACGGAGGTGCTTGCCCCTCTGCCCGTTGCAGAACTCCGCAAGTACGAGGCAGTCAAAGAGGCACACCCTGACGCGCTGGTCTGCTTTGCTCAGAACGGCTATTTTGAGCTGTACGGCAAGGACGCAGAAAAAGCCGCACCTCTTCTTGGCACAAAGGTTCTGGAGAAGAAAGTACGCGGCAAGTCCGCTATGCCGGTCACGGGCTTTCGAGAAAGCGCTTGGGTTGCTGCTTCCAAAAAGCTCTGGCAGTCCGGCGCAGATGTCCTTCTCTCAAAGGACGGCGAGACATTCAAGGAATTAAAAGGTGCAGACTTTATCCCCGTCGGCGCGACCCTTCAAATGGACGGCATCCGCTGTCGGATCGATGCGGTGGACTTCGCCGCCAATGAAGTCAGGCTTACCAATATTGAGGACAAGAACAGACCGATCCGCTTCTCCGAAAACATTTCGTATGTCCGCAGCTTTGTGGAGGATGCCGGAATTGCGATTTATGACACCATCCCGAAGAAGCCCGCTGCCCGTGAATCCATCCGCGAGAAGCTGAAAACAGCACAGAAAGCGCAGCCGTCCCACACACCGAAGCCGCAGAAATTGAAAGGAAAGGATATGGAACTCTGATATGAAGAACTTTACCGTGGAAGAAACCAATCTGATGTGTTGCTTCAACACATCCAGCCGGAAGCGGCTGATCGACGATATGAAGAGCGTCACCCTGAACGACATGGACGGCGAGATCGCAGAGCTGATGTATAAGACCGTCCGGAAGCTCGAAGCCATGACCGACGCGGAGTTTGAGGAACTGTATATCATGCCGGACGGCATGGTGGATGACTGAAAGGAGGATGCCTATGCCCGTATTAGACGGTAATTTTGAAGCCTTCGTCACAAACCTTGGCAAGTACAACGAGGGTATGCTGGTCGGTGAGTGGGTGAAGCTGCCCACCACCGAGGAAGAGATGCAGAAGGTCTTTGAGCGCATCGGGATCGGCAAGCAGGATGAGTTCGGTCAGCCCTACGAAGAGTGGTTTATCACCGACTACGAATGCCCGATCTATGGCGTTCAGAAGATGCTTGGCGAGTACGAGAGCCTTGATAAGCTCAACTACCTTGCCGCTTTGATTGACGAGCTTTCCCTGAGCGATCAGGAAAAGCTCGTTGCCATTATGGAGGCTGGCTGCGATGAGGTCAGCGACATCGACGATCTCATCAACCTGACGTTCAATCTGGACTGCTACGACATCATGCCCGGTATCAACGACGAATCCGATCTCGGCTATTATTACGCACACGAAGCCGGTATCTACTCTGAAAAGGATCTCGGTCCTCTGGCAAATTACATCGACTATGAACGCTATGGGCGCGACATTGCGATGGATGAGCAGGGACGCTTCACCGATGAAGGCTATGTCCGCGTCGCAAGCGAGAGGTGGGACAGACAGTTCAACGGCGATCTTGATGATATTCCCGACGAATACCGGATCACCGGCTCAGGGGAAGCCGCCGAGCGTGACAGCACCATCGCCGTTCTCGTCGTTGAGCCGGGAAAGGAGCCTTATGTGAAGGAGATTGACTCCGGTCTGGAGTCCTTGCAGCATGAGGTCGGCGGCTACATCGAGGCAATTTATCCCTACGAAGACCCGGTTGCCTTAGTCTGCAACGAGGAAGGTAAGCTGGAAGGTTTGCCCCTGAACCGCGCTCTGCGTGATGAGGACGGTGACATCTACGACGTTGTTGCCGGAACATTCATGGTAGTTGGCTTGACGGATGACAGCTTCGGCTCTCTGACCGTAGAGCAGATGCAGAAGTTCTCTGACCACTTCAAGGTGCCTGAGCAGTTTGTTAAGTTGGGCGATAAGATTGTGGCAATCCCCATGATCTCGAAGGAGCAGCAGAAGCAGGAAAGCATCGAGCAGAAGGACTTTGAGATGAATGCCGACACCTCCGGTCTGACGGTTGCCGGTCACATCGGGACGTGGCACACCATTGACCAACACGAAGTCGGCGGTCACAGCTTTTATCTGATGGAGCATGACACCTACGGCGATGAGGCGGCTTGCATCATCGTCGATGAGCGCGGCAAGCTCGTCCTTGATGATGTCTACAACGGCTTTGACGATGACACGCTCCGCCTTCTCGACCTTGAGGTCAAGGAAGTGCCGGAAATGCCCGATCCCGCGCTCTCCGTTCAGGATATGAAGGACTACGGCTACGCATGGGCTGGCGTTCTTCCCGCCGGTCAGGAGGCGGCTGAGAAGGCTTTGGAGAAGGGCTGCGAGGTTTACCGTCTTTATTCCGATAACACAGAGGGCTTGTGCGTGGATGCCAAGGAGATTGCCGATCATGCGGCAAAGGGCGGAATGCTCGGTATCAGCAAGGAAAGCTGGATGGCAGCTCTTGAGAAGGAAAACTACCTCAAGGCGGCGGAGATGTCGATGGAGGATGACTACGGCATGATTGACGGAATCATCAACAACGGTCCGAAGGAGGACAAGACCGCAGAGGTCAAAGCCCCCGAAAGGGGCGAAAAGTCCTCCATCATGGACAGGCTCAAGTCTGCAAAGGCTGAAAAGCAGAAGGAATGCTGCCCTCCCAAAAAGCACAAAGGAGAGATTGAGCTGTGAGCAGAAGTCAGAAATGGCGGCAGGAGTGGTCGTTCTTCATCGGGGACAGCGGACGCCGGAAGTATAACCGCTTCTGCGTCCGCTGCGTCCATAGCTGCAAGCAGAGCTTCCGTGCGGATCTCATCGCCTGTCCGCACTTCTCCCGCAAGGCATCGAGATGTAGACAGTTAGGGGTCGAAAAAGCCTGTGATTGCAAGCCTCAGAGCGGCGCAAATTGACCAGCCTAAGTGATTGTATTCCCTGCGCAGTTTCTTCTTTAGCGCGGAAATAAGTGTCGATTTCGGCACTTGTTTGAATGCCCGGAAAACGAACCAAGAGCCTCTGTCGATGCCCGTTTTGGGTGTCGGCAGAGGCTCTTTTTTTATGACATATTCAAAATAGCGGACAGCAGCTCTTGAACCTGTTGCCGGTATTCCGGCTTTATATCCGAAATACGTCTGGCAAGCGCAAGGGCTTCCGCTTCTGGCTCATCGGTCCCAAAGATAATTCGGTCCGCACTGACGCCCAGCAAACGGCAAAGACGCTGCAAGGCTTCAAGAGAAATACCGGAAGCACCACGCTCAATAGCGCTCAGGTGATTCGGCGTCATGCCAAGCATTTCTGAGAGCGTGTCCTGCGTATAGCCCGCCTGTTCTCTTGCCACTTGAATATTGCCGCCGATTTCAATATTGATGTCCTTCTTCTCTCGCATAGCCTCACCACCTTTGCATTTAGTGTACCTAACGGCGGTGTCATTATCCACGGTACGCCGTCGTTGATTTTACTAACGACAATGCGTTGACTGTCCGTGATGAGGGTGATAGAATGGAGTTACCTACCAAAAGAGTGAAAGAAGGGGTGTCATGTCGCGCATTATTGAGTTTAGAAAGTCTGCTCAAAAAGCTGAAAAGCAATCCGTTCAAGGCAAGACTTGTGCGTTTACCGGTCATAGACCGCAGAGTCTTCCGTTCGGCTTTGATGAATCCGATAAGCGTTGTACTTCTTTGAAGTCTGTTATGCGGGATCAGATTGTAGCACTCATCGAGAACGAGGGCGTCACGCATTTTATTACCGGCATGGCTCTTGGCGTCGATATGTACGCTGCGGAAATTGTACTCGATTTGAAATCAAAATACCCTCACATTACTCTGGAAAGTGCAATCCCTTGTGAGACACAAGCGATCAAATGGTCTGTGGCTTCACGGGAACGGTATTATAATATCGCGGCAAAGTGTGACAAGGAGACCATGCTGCAACGGGAGTACACGCCGGACTGCATGGACAAGAGAAATCGGTACATGGTAGATCACGCCGATTATATTCTCGCAGTATGGAATGGATGCCCCAGCGGTACCGGGAACACCGTGAGATATGCCCACAAAAAGGGCAAATCTATCATCGTTATCAATCCGGTTTCCCTTGATGTCACGCGGGAATAAGGCAAAAATCCCACTCCTGAATCAAGAGTTGTGAAAACCGTGAAGTATTTCCCGATAGTGAATACACATTGCACTACTCGGTGATTATTGGAAACGTGTACGGCGTATGCTGCCCAGTGAACATCTCCACGGAACACATCGAATTTTCACGGCTTCGTAAAACGGAAAGTGTCACCTTATGAACAGTCCCTTGCCGAGAGAAAAATAAATCGCTGGAAACGGGAACGCCCCCGGCACTGTGCGTCTGGCACAGTGTCGGGGGCGTTTTTCCGTGTCTTAGTTATGAGCCAGTTCATTTAGGAGCAGCTTTCGATAGTCCACATCCAAGACGCAGCGATGGAAGTCCATCAGACGGTGTTCGTCGAACAGCTTTTCACAGAGCTTGGTCAGCGGATGATTCATTAGCTTTGCAGAAATGCCAGTCTCGTTGAAAAACCTTGCCCATGTGAAGACCTCTTCTAAATCCTCCTGCCCAAGCGTGGCAGGAATGATGGCGTTGCAGAGACGGACAATGGGGCTGTCCGCAAATCGCTCTGCGACTTCCTCCGGTGTGCATTCATAGCGGTCACAGTCAAAGGAAAGCGCATCCTCAATTTTAAGATAATTTTCGGTTTCATCCCGTGTCAAGGTTATGGTGTAGTCTCCCATACCGGACGGCACATCAATATTCTCCATGACATCAAGCTCGTAACGGGATCCACCGATGATCGCCTCAAAGGAGAAAGACTGACAGATTACTGCTGGGTTTTTGTCTATCTTGTCCTCATTCAGAAATGACAGCGGATTATACTCCGTCAGTTCCCAGCCGATTTTACCTCTCTCTGTTTGCTCGGCAATCTGCTGGATCAGATGTTGTTCTTCTTCGTGCAGATTTTCATTGTACAACATGATACACCTCCGTTTTCTGATTGTCGTTTTTTGGGGGCTGTTCTATGTTTCCGAAGAGAATGCCGTTTCTATCATCATTCCTTGGCTGAGGGCAGACCTTCGTAAAACTTCCTCAGTTCGTCCAAACTGCTTGTCCGATTTTTGATAGGCAGGGAGTCCCATGTAATGTCATGATAGCGTTCCGGCGGCTCGTCCCGCAGTCTTCGGTCGATAATGCAGACAATGCCGGTGTCTGTGAAATTGCGGATCAATCGCCCGATACCTTGCTTGAGCTTGATAATCATTTCGGGAACGCGGACATCCATCAGAGCGTCCTTTGCGACGGAACACTTATACTCGATAATTGGATCGGGGACAGGGAACGGAAGCCGGAAAATGATGACATTGGAAAGGCTTTTTCCTTCAATGCTGATACCTTCCCAATATGCACCCGTCCCCAGAAGCACGGAGTTCGTATCTTCCTTAAACTCATTCAGCACCTTGTCCTGCGACGATCCCGGCTGCTGCATCAGGATTTTGTACGGAAGATTTTTCTCACTGAGAATGGAGTAGACCTCTTCCATGTCGGTCTTTGCCGTAAACAGTACGAGTGCCTTTCCGTTGGAAATGCTCAGGATCTCAAGCAGTCGCTCCACGCCCTTTTCAATGAAGGCTTCATGTTCTCTGGTCGGGTGCGGGAGATCGTCGCAATAGTAGATCATGGCGTGTTCATCGTATGGATATGGGGAAGGCTTTGGCTCGGATAAGCAGCCGCGATCACCAGCGGGAAAGCCGGTATTGCTGATAAAGTAAGAATACTGTTCTTCCAGAGACCCGCTCGTGGCGTTCGTCAGCGTGGCAGAGGTCAAGATGGTTCTTTCATCACCATTGAAGTATAGGCGGCTCACAATTTCTTTTGTGTTTTTAGGGCAATAGACGAGTTCCGTGTTGCTGCCGTGCTGCTCAATCCAGATCAGCATATCGTCTATCTGGTCAAGAAGCTCTGAAAGGGACTCGCTGACGGCATCCAGATCATCAGAGGCAGCAAAGGAACGGTTGTTTCTGAAATCCATGCTGGAATAAATCTGAATGCTGGACGAAAGGTTGTGTATGGCGGCGTTCATCTCGGTAAGCAGTTCAATCGCACTGCCATTGTTGTCGAAGAAAAAGCGGTCAGCGTAGCGCATATCCTGCTCTGCCTCGTTGATCTGCTTTTGGACTTGTGCTTTCAGGCAGTTATAGAAGGCGATGATTGCGCTCTCTGCCTCTCGCTTTTCACCGGACACACTGCTTTGGTCAGAGGGTCGCAGTTCATAGAATGCGCTTTTAATCATTCCAAAGAGCATACCTTGCCCGAAACGCTCCGTTGTGGCACTCCGCACCTTATCATCCAAGTTGTGCGCTTCATCCACGACAAGCAGATCAGCGGCGGCGTTAATCAGCCCGTCCTGACCGCGCCGGAGTTTCATGAGATGCTGGGTTAGAAAATCCTGATTGCACAGTACCACTCCATCCGTAAACTTTAATGCTGCGCGGACCTTGTAATACTTGCACTTCTTTTCACAGGAGCCGCAATTCTTCATGCTGAACCGCTGCACATTTACCTTGTCCCAGACGCCTTGCGGCAAAACCTCCGGGAAATCCTTGCGTTCCTCATACCCCTGCTGGATTCCTTCTTTGAGCGCGTCCGGTGGGTCAGCCTTCGGGTCACACATATACTCATCTGCGCGTTTGTTGCAGAGATAATGGGTCTGTCCTTTTGCGAGGATGACATCTCTGTTCAGCCCAAGAAGGGGCATTACCGCGTGGACATCGCGCCAGAGCTGTTCTTGAAGCGCAATGGTCGAGGTTGCGATGATAACCGGCTTATTCATGCGTTTGCTGTACAGCAGCACCGGCACAAGATAGCCAAAGGACTTGCCAATGCCCACGCCAGCTTCAATCGCAAAATGCTGATCGTTTATGAGGGCGTCCACAATCTCAAAAGACATATCCTGCTGCCCCTCACGCATTTCCAATCCATGCTGCGGGGCTTCATCCCAAAAGAAGGTGCTGACTTGCTCACTCATGGAGTACAGCTCTGCTTTTCTGCGCTTTTTCCGTTCCTCCGATGTATTGAATCCAAAATAGAATCTGTTGTCCATCCACATTCCTCCCGGAATAGAAACCAAGGCTATCCGCGTTTCAGTTCAATGCTGACGTTTCCGTTCTCGTCGATGGTCAGCGTCATGTGCCTGATGTGCTTCTCATAGAACTGCCGCCGCTCTGCGGGAGACATTTCGATCCTCGTGTTTCGCAGAGCTGCATCAAACATATCGTTGACATTCAGGTGAACGGAGTTGTCAATCCAGCGGTACATCTCCTTGAACAGTGCGTTTTTCTTGATGTCCTCGCTGTTGCCGGAGTAGAAGTCATCCAGATAGCAGTAGAATATCCCGGATTCTGCAAGTGCTGCCTTCATATCCGGTCCGCATTTTTCCCGCTCAATCATGACAAGGAATCTGGCGTCCGGCAAGGAAGAGATAAGCCCCCAGTAGTCGGAATCGCTTGAGACGATGACGAAGGAATCCACTTGCTTCTGGTAGTGTTCCTGACAGGCTCTTGCGGTGAGCTTGATGTCTACCAGTGATTTGTTCTGCTTGATCCGCTCAATCATGATATGTTCAACGGGGATGCGGGTGTAGTTTTCAAGAATCCGCCATGCCGTAGCGGTATGTACGTCATCAAAGAGAATGATCGCCGTAATTTTCTGCATGACCTCATAATCAAGGTTTTTGAGCGTGGCGCACAGTTTGTACGGGTCAGAGTTTTCGCAGTCCACTACCAATACGGTCTTCTCACTGTCATCTATGAAGTCGTAGATATTGTTTTTTACAAAAGCCCCTGCATCGGAGACTTTACTGTATTCCGTGAAGGCGTCGCAATGCCATTGATAAAGCAGGGTAGCAAACTTCTTATCATTATAGAGGACATTGCCCTCGTCCATCGGTACCCAGTTGATGTACATTTGATAGGGGTAGTAGGAGAGACTTGCGTAATAGATGTCCGCAGCATCTTTCGTTCCGTCCTCTGTCAAGCCGTTTGGCATAATGAACAGCTCTTTTATGTACGCCCAGTTAATCCAGATTGGAAAGAGGCTTTTGCAGTTGTTAATGCGGTCTGAAATCAGCCGGTTGATCTCGATAATGTGGTGGCAGAGCTTTGTACTCGACTTTTTGATAAAGCTGATTCCGTCATTTGAAAGCTGCTGCATACTGGAAGCCGGGATGATCTCTGGCATTGAAAGCAGCCCTCGATACTCCATTCGCATGATGTCATTTATTTTCCGGTAGTTGCGCTCAATGGCGGTGCGGATGATACATAGATTACGAATGATACGGGCATTTTTATCCTGTTCAAGCCGGTTGTATATCTCTATCTTCGGCGGCTCGTGTTCATTTTGGAAAATACGAAGCGGGACGCCGATCAGGTAAGCGACCTTTGACACAAGCTCATAGGTGCTGTCTTTGTAGGCAATCTGTTCTCCGGCATATTCGATGCCATTCAACATGACTGAATTGCCCATGATCTACTCCTTTCTCGTAGGGGAGTTAAGCGGTCATTACATTGTCCGTCCACATCTCACACTGGCTCATGACAGTCTGGACAGCATCATCCATACCCTCTGGCGGATATTTGTGTTTTTTCAGCAACCTTTTGACCAGGCGGCGCATTCCAGCTCTTGCGCTCTCTTTCTTTTGCCAGTCTATTGTCTGGTTTTTGCGAAGCAAATCTGTCAGTTCTTTCGTGATAGCAATAAGCTCGTCATGCTCGTAAAAGTCCTTGATTGCTTGCGGCTTTGTGAGGGCATCATAGAAAGCAAGCTCGTCCGCTGTCAATCCGAGTTTTTCACCCTCGGCGGCAGCAGCGGCAATGTCTTTCGCCAGCTTGAGTAATTCTTGAATGACTTCCTCGTTGGTCAGCATTCCGTTCAAATAGCGGTTCATTGCGCTCTGAATGATTTCGGAGAACTTTTCAGACTTGACAATATTTGTTCGACGGTAAACAGAGACCTGTTCGGAAATCAGTTTTTTCAGGAGTTCGACTGCAAGATTCTTCTCCTTCATGTTTGCCACTTCTTCAAGAAACTTCGGATCGAACAACGAAAACTCAGTCTGGACATCGGAGAAGAGGTTGATAACACCTTCGCTCTTGATGCTGTGCTTCAAAAGCTCGTTAATGCGCTCATTTACTTCCGGAAGCGTAAACTTCTTTCCGGTACCGCCTGAAACCAAGCGCACGGTCATTGTTCTTACGGACTCGAAGAAAGCTGCCTCCATGCGAGTTTGCTCGTCTACCAAGCTGCTGCACAGCGAAAGTGCCTGCTTGAGAAGCAGGGCTTCTTTGATAAACACATTCTGTGTCTTCTCATGGTCGGGAAGCTCGTACTCTGCAACACTCTTGCCGAGTATGAAGTTCACTCCGCCGCTGATGAGCTTCGCCCTGTCGAGGTCGCTTCCGGTCATGAATTTCTCATAACTGAATCCGTGGAACAAATCTCTGCAAATAGAGAGCTTTTCAAGGAACTTCGGATATGCAGCCTTGCTTACATCTGTATCACCATAGTTCTTCTTGTCTCTGGCAGTATAGTCGTTCATTGCCTGTTTCAGTGCAGCCGCAATACCGACGTAATCGACAACCAAACCGCCTTCTTTATCTTTGAAGACACGATTGACGCGGGCGATAGCTTGCATCAGGTTGTGTCCAGCCATCGGCTTATAGACATACATCGTAGCAAGGGAGGGAACATCAAAGCCGGTCAGCCACATATCCACGACGATGGCGATTTTCAGCGGAGAGTTGTTGTCTTTGAATTTCCGCGCCATATCGTCCTTATGAGCTTTGTTGCCGATAATCTCACGCCATTCTTCGGGATCGTTATTGCCTTGCGTCATGACCACTGCAATCTTTTCCGTCCACGCTGGGCGTAGCTCAAGAATGCGCTTATAAATCTTCATTGCTATGGGACGCGAATAAGCAACGATCATCGCCTTGCCGGTCAGGATATTCTCACGGTAATTCTCGTAATGATCAAGAATGTCATTTACCAAGGAATTGATCGTCTGGTCGGCACCGAGGATTGCTTCCATCTGACCGAGTTCCTTTTTGCTCTTTTCAATGACATACGGATCGGCGTTGTCAGCCATAATGTCATACTCATTATCGATCAGATGGAGGGTGTTCTCGTCGAGTTTCAGGTGAATCACACGGCTCTCGTAGTAGACGGGTCTGGTCGCGCCATCTTCAACTGCCTGTGTCATATCATAGATGTCGATGTAATCACCGAAGACCTCTCGTGTACTGCGGTCTTTTGTGGAGATCGGTGTTCCGGTGAATCCAATGTAGGTCGCATTAGGAAGCGTGTCTCTTATAATGCGGGCAGTGCCGATAACGGTTTTCGCCTCGACTTCGCCGTTGTCCTTCTGCTTGACCACAACCTTCTCATTGAGACCATATTGCCCACGATGCGCTTCATCAGCCATCACGATAATGTTCCGACGCTCCGAAAGAGCTTCGTTGCTTTCTTCAAACTTCTGCATGGTCGTGAAGATTATGCCGTTTGCCTGTCTGTTTGCAAGCAGTTCTTTCAGATTCTTGCGGCTCTCAGCGTGCTGCGGCGTTTGCCGGAGGAAGTCCTTGCAGCGGGCGAATTGTCCGTAAAGCTGGTCGTCCAGATCGTTACGGTCGGTAATGACAACGATAGTGGGGCTTTCTAACGCTTCTTGCAGATAATGAGCATAGAAGACCATAGACAACGATTTTCCGCTGCCCTGTGTATGCCAGAAGACGCCACCCTTACCGTCCGTCACGGTTGCGTGTTTTGTAGACTCAATCGCCTTTTTGACTGCGAAATACTGATGATACCCGGCGAGTATCTTGAAAGTATTCTGTCCATCCACATTAAAGCAGATGAAGTTTTTCACGATGTCAAGGAAGCGGGTCTTCTCAAACAGTCCTACAAAGAATGTGTCAAATGATGCGTGTTGCGTATTCTCATAGCTGCCGTCTGTTGTTTTCCACTCCATAAAGCGGTCTTCGCCGGACGTGATTGTACCAGCCTTTGAAGTGGTCAAGTCGCTCATGACACATACCGCATTATAAATGAACATAGAGGGGATCTCATACATATAGTTCCGGAGCTGGCGGTATGCTGCGGAAGCGTCGGTTTCTTCGCGGGACGGAGACTTCAACTCCACAATGACGAGCGGGAGACCATTGACAAAGAGAATCACATCTGGTCTTTTTTCGGAGTTCTCAATGAAAGTCCATTGATTCGCAACTGTGAACTCGTTACTGGCAGGATTTTTGAAGTCTACAAGGTAAACAAGGGTAGAGCGTTCTTCACCCTTGTCATAGTATTTTACCGGAACCCCGTTTTGGAGGTAGTCCATAAAGACCATGTTCTTCTGCAAGAGCGTTCCGGTTTCAAAGTTCTTGAGTTTGTAGATTGCCTCCGTCAGAGCGTCCATAGGCAGGCTCTTGTTGATCCGCTGCAAGGAAGGTAGCAGAACATCCTCATAAAGCGGCGAGTGATAATCGCGCTCCACGTCCGGTCCATAGATATAGTTATAGCCCAGTTCTTCATTGAGAAGCTGCAAGACAGCGTTCTCGTAATTTGATTCTGTAAAATATCCTGCCATAGTTTGTCACTCCCTTTTACGCCAGACTCGCCCCGAACTGATCCAGCGTGTTTTCTGCATCTCTGTCAGTGACGGGCTTATTCATCGCTTTTTCAATTAGGTTTAGAAGGCTTTTTGCTCTGTCGATGAAATAGCCATTGAAGTCATCTGCCTTCAATTCTGCATAGTTGATAAAGTGCGATTCCACCCGTGCTTGCAACTCATTCTCGGTCAGTCCATCAACCTTCTTTAGAATTGCCCCCAGATACTCACTCGGCGCATTTCCGCCAATCGAGCGGTTGGTGGCTGGAAGAATCGGGGTCTTGTTAATGATGGAATTATACCGTTCGCGCTTGATGCCCATTTTCTCGCAATATGCTTCGGGGAATATATGGTGAATATCCGGAGACTCAAGCATACTGTTTACAATGTCAATCGTCGTGTTGTTCATAAAGTCACGACACTTCTCCTTGTAAAGAAGAGCCATTATACCTTTATATGCCGCGCTCAAGCGAGTTTGAAGGGTTAGCAGCCGCGTAGAAGAAAAGACTGCGCTGTTAATCGTGTGCATTGCATTCGGACGTCCATTGACCTCTTCAACCATGTCCTCAATGTCATAGGCATAGCGGGTTTCGTTCGCACCGCCATACATCTCACCCAAAATCCCGCACCAATACCACCGAGAAAGAGTTTTGATTGTGTTTGGCTCATTGCATTTGGATTTTCCGAGAACAGCGCAGATTGCCGCAAGTGGAATCAACTGCGTTGTATAGGGCAAATCTCTTTGACGGAAAACGCACTGATCCCGAAGAAGAAACTCCTTTGCGATTTTGAACCCAGACAGCACTGCATCCCGGTTCGCTATGTACGATTCATAAGGAAGTCCCAGAACATCTTTCTTTTTGCAGGAGATTGTGTTTGTCTTTCCAGACTGCTTGTTCAAATAGCTTGTATAGAGACAAACCGTTGTCAGGAAGGTAGTCTCATCAATCCCATCGAACAGGTCTGTTCTCAGCGTGTCACCGAAACCGCAAATTGTATTTCGACACTGCACCCAGTCTTTTCTCAGGTCAAAGTCTCTTGTGGCATAAGTTGCGGTAACAAGCTCAAACACCGTGAGAGGAACACCGCCAGTATTGACGTTCTCAAACACCTTGCACACTGCCTCTCGCGGCGTGGACTTGTCCAGTGTAATCACAGGCAGCTTATACCCGGAAATTGTATTCAGCACATCCGCTTGGAAACGCTTGAACTCGTCCATTGCTTCCGGCTTCATTCCATAGTGTGTCATGTAGCCCATGAACCAGTCCATAACTGCGTTGCTGTCGAATACGATATTGACCGGAAACAGCTTGTTCTCGTATTCATATTCTCTGGTGGAGAGATCGAGCTTCACATCCCGGTCAAAGTTCTCTTTAATCTTACGGTCTTCGGGGATGGAGAGGACAGCATCAAAACGATCCTCATCATCGTCGAGGCACTTCTCCATTGAGAGATAGTAATAACGCTTAATAGCCTTGCCTTTTTCTGTTTTGGTCGAGACCGGCTCTTTAGAGGATGTTGCCTGATAAATTGAAGTAAGCCGCTGCTGACCATCAAGAATCAAATGCTCCGGCTTTACTGAGACGCCTTTTACGCCCGTAATTGTGCGGTATTTGAATTGGATGTCCGGATTGCCGTATTGCAGCCGCATGATGGCACCCATAGGATAACCCTGTGATAAGCTGGCGATGATGCCTCTAATCCGGTTATCATCCCAAGTCCAGTCGCGCTGAAACTCCGGCAACTGCATTGAGCCGGACTTAACTTCCGCTAAAAGCTGACTTAGGTTTGTATCAAGAGATTGTGGTGAAATAATCACGTCTGCGCCTCCTTCATTGAGTCTTACTGATCGGACGAGCCCAGTCTGCTTTCCAAATCTGAAATATCACTGCGTATGGAAGAGATGTCCGACTCAATATCTTCGATTCTCGAAGTTAATGTTATCTGCTGAAATTGAATATCCTCGATCTGCGCGTATAAGCCACGCATTGCCAAAATTAGCTCAACCATCAGCCCCTTGTCATCAAGGGAGAGAAGGCGTTCTTTTTCAGTCTGTATCTTTTGAGCCTCCTGTTGAAGCCGCTCTTCCTCACGAGCTGCTTCTGCTGCGGCTTTCTCAAGACGAAGCCGTTCCTTTTCAAGCCGCTTTTTCTGGCGCTCATCTTTGCTTCTTTTCAAGCTCTCCTGAACTCTATTTAACATGGTTTAACTTAAACCTCCTATGTCAGAATCCTATACTTTTCTCAGTTTTCTTGACGGACCATCTATGTAGATGCTCTTTGCGATCTGCTGCAAATCAAAATCATTTTCGCAGACAATGTTGTCGCATGGCACATGGACAGTTATCTGGCTTTTGTTGTTGTCCAATTTGTCAAATAGTTCGGGCTTGCTGATAAAATAGTCCTGCAAGGGCAAATAGTAAACGGTTTCCTCTTCTACGTCTACATAGAATATGACAAATGCACACGAGCTGCCCAAACCATATCGTATTGTCTTAATTTCCATCTCAAGCGCAAATGCGTCTCCGTTTTTTAGTTGTCGTGGCGACCGAGTTCCCTTAATTTGCCCTTCTATTTTCTTGTTCGTCCACTCTTCGTTCTCAACTAATTCGACTGTGCAATCCAATCCATTATCCCGCCCAGTCATTTCATGGTACTCCCAGTTTTCTGACGGAAATCGAAAATGAACCAGCTTTCGTGCTTCTGCTCCAATAATCCGTGCAGTACAGTCCTTAGGTAATTTACTCAAAAGCTATTTCACCTCCGATAAACGATAATTTAGCGGCTTAGAGCTGGATGGCGGAGACATCAATCTCGCCGGTCATCAGCTTGGGCAAAAGGGAGTCTCGCAGTGCTGCCAAACGCTCATTCTCAAGAAGATTATTCTCAATTTGAGGGATGACAGCCCACGCAAAACCAGAAAATGTTTGAATTACATCGTTGTTTGCACAGGGTATTTCAAACGCTGCGATCATCTTTGTGGTTAAACTTCCTCGAATACTACTTGAATCTGAGATTGCGCGAAGTTCCTCATACCGGTTTGCCAAATTCCAAAACAGATAGGGTAGGATGTTTCTATCGGCGTGAATGACGATTACAGACTGATTGACATAGGTGTCAATCAAAAGCATGGATGTCTGTCCCCTCGTAAAACCCTGACCAGCAGATGCCATGACAATATCGTGTTTTGAAGCGAGTTTGGTAGATGAATTGTCGATGCCGGTTTGTGTAATGCTTTTTTCAGTTGAGATCACAAAACGATTTCGGGTCTCACCAGATGAAAACCAGCCAAACGTGCCATCCCAATACGCTGCATTTGAGGTTGTCGGAGTTCCGCCGCTGTAAATGCGCTCGGCATAGTTGCCGATGGTGGTCATTTCACATTCAACGTCCTTGAATAGTGATGTGTAGTAAGCGTTGACTATCTCATATAAATTATCGTTTAGCTGTTCGTTTACAATCAACTTCCTATCAATAGATTCAAGTGTGCCTACTATGGCGTTCTGCTCGTCAAGTGACACGGGATAGTTGATCATAATTTCATCTAACAGGCGGTCACGGTTTAGTTCAGTTTGTCCCGTAGAGCCTTCATCTAACTGCAAGACTTCCCATTGGTGCGCTTTAAGAGCGTAACCAAGGAACTTCTGCGTTACCTTTCCGTTTGAACGGATAAGGATCATGTGTCCGTCTATTGTAGTTGCGGACGGAACATCTTCAATTTGCGCAATTCTCCCAGCGGTTCCCGCGCCTGTCGAATTGATCAGAATATCATCGGGTTTGACATATCGTTCAGGAGGGACTTTCTTTTTCCGGGTATCATGCAACCTTGAATCTCCATAGCTTATTCGGAAATTCCGATTGCACTTTTGATTGAGAACTCTAATGGTTGACTCGGATGCTTCTTCTGCATACGAAGGAGCAATTCCTTTGGAAATATACCCAACCAGCTCTCGTAACGGTACCTCATGCCACTCAGATGTCATATCTAATCGCCCCCAGTCGTTCTTTGATCTGAGCCTCAAGCTCATGAGACTTAGTGAAAAGCTCAGATAGTTCAGAAGTCAGACGCCCCATTTTTTCTTCAAACGGCTCACCGTCATCTTCCTGTTCCTCAATGCCAACATACCGTCCCGGCGTGAGAATGTAATCTTGCTTTGCAATATCCTGCGTTGTAACAACAGCACAGAAGCCCTTTTCATCTTCAAGCGTTCCTTCAACGAATGCGTTGTAGGTGTCGGCAATTTTCTTGATGTCTTCATCCGTCAGTTCGCGCAGCTTCCGCGTAACCATAGTGCCGAGTTTCCGTGCGTCGATGAACAGCGTTTTGCCTTTTTGCTTCTTGTTCTTTGCAAGGAACCAGAGCGATACCGGGATCTGCGTCGTGTAGAATAGCTGCGTCGGCATTGCAACGATACAGTCCACAAGGTCAGCATTGATAATGTTCTTGCGGATTTCACCTTCACCGCCGGACTGTGAGGAAAGCGAACCATTTGCAAGCACCATGCCGATACGTCCATTCGGAGCGAGATGCCAGATCATGTGCTGCAACCATGCAAAGTTGGCGTTGCCAGCAGGAGGCGTACCATACTGCCAACGGACATCATCAACGAGTTTATCCGCACCCCAGCCGGAGAGATTGAAGGGAGGATTCGCCATAATGAAGTCTGCCTTGAGTTGAGGGTGGCAATCGTTAAAGAACGTGTCTGCATTAAACTTG
>OJON01000310.1_pt1 | contig 32252 bp, 18 predicted proteins | sample 1598031 | NCBI WGS metagenome assembly OJON01 (sample SAMN01915216, study PRJEB22387) | human gut metagenome | isolation source: stool | host: Homo sapiens | place: USA | reverse complement strand
CCTTGATTTGGGCGACTTTTTCGCAGACGTAACGCACCCAGGCCGATTCGTTGCGCTCGCCCCGGTGAGGCGCGGGCGTCAGATAGGGACAGTCGGTTTCGAGCACGAGGTCCCGCAGCTCCATTTCGCCCGCGACCTCGGCCAGCCTGCTCTTTTTAAAGGTCACTACGCCGCCGATTCCGAAAACGAAATCGCCGCACTCCTTCAGTTTGCGATAGGTTTCGATTCCGTCGGAATAGGCGTGGAAAACGCCCCGGACGCCCCGGCCGCGGTATTCGCGCATGATGGCGACGGTTTCGGGCCAGGCGTCGCGCGTATGCACGGCGATCGGCAGTCCGTATTGCAGCGAAAGGTCGATCTGGCGGCGGAAGGCTTCGGCCTGCTCTTCCCGGAAGTCGCGGCTCCAGTAGAGGTCCAGCCCGATTTCGCCCACGGCGCAGAACCCCGCGATTCCCTCGGGCGGCGTCCGGAGGTAACTTTCGACCAGAGCGAGTTCGTCGCGCCAGCGGGGATTGTCGTTCACCGACGTGGGGTGCAGGCCCATCATCGGGATGCACCGCTGCGGGTGGCGGCGGCAAAGCCCGAACAGCCGTTCGTGGCTTTCGGAGTCGATGGCCGGGAGCAGCAGCTGCCCGACCCCTTCGGCCGCGGCGCGCGCCAAAGCCTCTTCGCGGTCGCGGTCGAACGCTTCGTCGTAAAGGTGTGAATGCGTATCTGTCAGTTTCATAGCTTCATATATCGGTTCCCGGGCAGCTGGCGCACGGCTCCTGCCAGCTCCAGACCCACGAGCAGCGTCGCCAGCTCGCCGGGATTCAGCCCCGTCAGCTCGCCGAGCGCCTCGACCGAAAGGGGGTCGTCCGTGCGGAAACAGCCCAGCAATCCCGCTTCGTCGGGTGTCAGTTCCGGTGTCGGGGGTTTTGCGCGCAGCGTTGCGGGATTCTCCCCGAGGTCCCACATCAGTTCGCGGATCACGTCGTCGGCTGTCAGCACCAATTGCGCTTTGCGGTTGCGGATCAGGTGGTTCGTCCCGGCCGACGCCCGGTCGGTGATGCGTCCCGGCACGGCCATCACCGTGCGGTCGTAGGAGTCGGCGCAGTGGGCCGTGAAAAGCGAACCGCCGCTGTCGGGCGACTCGACAACGATACACCCCGCGCTCAATCCTGCGATGATGCGGTTCCGCGCCAGGTAGAAGTTGCCGTTCTGTTTCGATTGCGAATGCAGTTCCGTGACCAGCGCACCCCCGCGGGCGAGTATGTCGCGCGCCACGTCCGTATGCTGGGCGGGCGTCACCCCGGGCAGGGGGTTGGCCACCACGGCGACGGTCGGTACGCCTGCTGCAAGCGCAGCGCGATGCGCCGCAACGTCGATGCCGAACGCCAGCCCGCTGACCACCGAAAGCCCCGGAACGCGCTCTGCGAGTCCTCCGACCAGCCGGTTGCAGGCCGTCTGTCCGTAAGGGGTCGCCTCGCGTGTTCCGACGATGGAGATACAACGTGCCGAGAGGGCTTCGACGCAGCCCTTTATGTATATTACGTGGGGATAATCGGGGATTTCGCGCAGCAGCGCCGGGTATTCCAGGTCGGTGGAGGCGACGGCCGCAATGTCGTTGCGGCGACAGTGGGCGAGTTCCTTTTCGGCGGCCGGAAATCCCTTCCGGCGGACGATCTGCTGCGCCGTGTCGGGACGCAGGTCGGCTTTGGCGACGAGTTCATCGGCGGTGGCGGCGAAAATGCTCCGCGCATCGCCGAACAGCTCCAGCAGATGCACGGCTCCTTTTATACCGATGCCCGGAGTCATCTGAAGGGCAATATCTTCGATGGTCATAGCCGCGAATGAAAAATCGTTTTTGCAGATGATAAAGGTAGCGGTTTTTGGGAAATAACGGGAATTTATTCGGGAAATAATGCAAAGTTGGGCAGAAGTTTTGCAAAAATCAGAATTGTTCGTATATTTGCACTCCCGATGCGCTTGGAAATTAGTTCCGAACGCTCCCCGGGCCGGAGAGGGGCCGTTTTTCGGTTTGAGTTCCGGTTGTGTGAAAGGGAGCGGAGAGAGCTGATAGGGTTAGGTTGGTGTAGAGAGGGCGCAGCGGGAAAGATGATGGTCTGATGGCCGAGTGGCTAGGCAAAGGTCTGCAAAACCTTGTACAGCGGTTCGAATCCGCTTCAGACCTCACAGAGACCGCGTTGCAGATGTCTGCAACGCGGTTTTCGTTTGAATTTGTACGGTATTTGTACGGCAGCGGGCCAGTTTGCTGTTCGGCTCAACTGTTTTCCGACCACATTTCGCACTGCTCCATGATGGTGTTCAGTGCGTCCTCCTGCCCCTCGGGCGGATATTTGTACTTCTTGAGCAGTCGTTTGACCAGCCGGCGCATCCCGGCCCGGGCGCTCTCCTTCAGATTCCAGTCGATTGTCTTGTTTTTGCGCAGGGCATCGGTCAGTTCGTGTGTGATGGCCAGCAGTTGGTCGTTCGTGTAGAAGTCCCGCACGGCCTCGGGCTTGGTCAGTGCATCGTAGAAGGCCAGCTCCTCGGTCGTGAGGTGCAGCGCCTGGCCCGCCTTTTCGCCGTCGATGATCTCGCGGGCCGTCTTCAACAGCTCCTCGATTACCTCCTCGTTGGTCAGCATCCCCTTCAGGTAGTTGCTCATCGCCTGGGCAAGGATCTCCGAGAACTTTGCGGCCCGCACCGTGTTGGTCCGGCGGTAGAGCTGCACCTGCTCGGCAATTAACTTGCGCAACAGCTCCACGGCCAGATTCTTCTCCTTCATGCGGCCGATCTCCTCGAGGAACTTCGGGTCGAAGAGCGAAAACTCCTCCTGCACGTCCGAGAAGAGGTTGATGACTCCTTCGCTCTGAATGCTCTGCCGGAGCAGCTCGTTGATGCGTTCGTTGATCTCGCGGAATGAGATCTTGCCCTTGCCCTCGACGCGCGTCAACAAGGTGCGCACGGCCTCGAAATAGGCCGCTTCGAGCCGCTCTTCGCGGTCAGGCATACTCTGACACAGCGACAGCGCCTGCCGCAGCAGCAACGCCTCGCGGATGTAATCCTCCTTGACCTTCGCCCGCTCCGGAGCCTGCAGAAAGTCGGCGCCGCCGCTGATGGCCCGGGCGCGCTCGAGGTCCGAATCGCCCCGGAATCCCGCGTAGTCGTAACCGTGCAGCAGGTCGCGGCACACTTCCAGCTTCTTCCGAAACTCCGGATAGGCCGTCTTGGCGATGTCGGGGTCGCCGTAGTTGCGGCGGTCGCGCAGCGTGTAGTCGTTCATCGCCTGCTTCAGGGCCGAGGCGATGCCGACGTAATCGACCACCAAACCGCCCTGCTTGTCGCCGAAGACGCGGTTCACGCGCGCAATGGCCTGCATGAGGTTGTGACCTGCCATCGGTTTGTAGACATACATCGTCGCCAGCGAGGGGACGTCGAACCCCGTCAGCCACATGTCCACCACGATGACAATCTTCAGCGGCCCGGCATTGTCCTTGAACCGCCGCTCCAGCTCCTTCTTGTGGGCGTCGTTGCCGATCACGGCCCGCCACTCCTCGGGGTCCTTGTTGCTCGAAGTCATCACCACGGCCAGCTTCTCGCTCCACGCCGGGCGCATCTCCAATATACGATGGTAAATCTTCATCGCAATCGGCCGCGAGTAGGCCACAATCATCGCCTTACCGGTCTGCTCCCACTGGCGGAACTCCTCGTAGTGCTTCACGATATCCTCGCACAGCGACGCCACCGTCGCATCGGCCCCCAGAATCGAGTCGATACGCCCCAACTCGCGCTTGCTCTTCTCGATGGCGTACTCCTCGGCCTCCTCGGCCATTGCGTCGTACTCGGCATCGATGCGGCGCAGCGTCGCCTCGTCGAGGTGGAGGTTGACGACGCGGCTCTCGTAGAAGACCGGACGCGTGGCGCCGTCCTCCACGGCCTGCGTCATGTCGTAGACGTCGATGTAGTCGCCGAAAACTTCGCGCGTCGAGCGGTCCTTCTGCGCAATCGGTGTCCCCGTGAAGCCGATGTAGGTGGCATTCGGCAGGGCGTTGCGCACCAGCCGCGCCGCACCTGTACGCACACGCCCCGTGCGCGGGTCGATGTGCTCCTCCAGCCCGTACTGGCTGCGGTGCGCCTCGTCGACCATCACCACGATGTTGCGGCGCTCCGACAGCGGCCCGTCGCCCTCCTCGAACTTCTGCATCGTCGAGAAGAAGATGCCGTTTGCCTCGCGCCCGGCCAGCAGCTCGCGCAGATGGGCGCGGCTCGACGCCTGCACGGGCACCTGCCGCAGAAAGTCGCTGCACTGCGCAAACTGACCGTACAGCTGTCCGTCGAGGTCGTTGCGGTCGGTCAGCACGACAATCGTCGGCGAGGCCATCGCCCGCTGCAACCGCTTGGCAAAGAAGACCATCGACAGCGACTTGCCGCTTCCTTGCGTGTGCCAGAAGACCCCGCCGCGGCCGTCCGTCTCGGCGGCGCGGAGCGTCGAATCGACGGCCTTGCGCACGGCGTAGAACTGGTGGTAGGCGCTCAATATCTTGATGTCTTGCCCGTCCTTCTCCGAGCAGCAGATGAAGCCGCCGAGCAGCTCGATGAAGCGGCTCTTCTCGAACATCCCGCGGAAGAGGACGTCGAAATTGGCGAAGCGCGCGTCCTCCAGCTTGCCGTCCACGGTCTTCCACTCCATGAATCGGTCCTCGCCCGCCGTGATGGTCCCGGCCTTGGTCGTAGCCAGGTCGCTCATCACGCAGAAGGCGTTGTAGACGAACAGCGAGGGAATCTCCTGCATGTAGTTGCGCAGCTGGGCATAGGCCTCCGAGACGTCGGTCGCCTCGCGCGAGGGGGATTTCAGCTCGACGACCACCAGCGGCAACCCGTTGACGAAGACGACGATGTCGGCCCTGCGCACCGAACGCTCCTCGACCGTCCACTGGTTCGCGACCGTGAACCGGTTGCGCATCGGGAGGTCGTAATCCACCAGCCGCACCAGCCCGGCACGCTGTTCGCTTCCGTCGAAGTAGTTGACCGCCACGCCGTTCTGGAGCATGTCGGTGAACCGGGCGTTTTTGCGGGCGAGCGAACCGCTTTCGTGGGTGCGGATGCGTGCGATGGCCTCGTCGATGGCGGCGCGCGGGAGCGAGGGGTTTATGCGGACGAGTGCATCTTCGAGAATCTCCATGCAGAGGGGCTCGGCGAAGTCCCTCACGACATCGGGGCCGTAGAGGTACTCGTAACCGAGCAGGTCTCGGAAGATTTCGAGGATGGCGTTTTCGAAATTGGCTTCGGTGAAGGGCATATTTTTATTGAATATCAAACATTTTCTTTATGCTTTCATATATTTTCATGTTAGCATCTTTTATTTCTGCATTCTCTCTTCGATTAATATATTCGTTAATCATATGTTCGAGTTTCTCTTGTAAATTCTCCATGACCATTGTAACGTGAATTTCATCGTTATTAATAGTTGCATTTACAAGCCCTAATGCGGAAGATGCGATGATATAACCACAAATATAGCCAGGCATGAAAACATCAGAAGATGTAAAATTGAATGAAGATAAATTGAATTTTTGGCCTTTTGTTTGAGCATATACGCAGGCAAGTAAGCCCAAATTACCGATAAAAGATCCTGCGTTTATGTAGTCTTTCGTAAATTTGTCAATGTCTGTGTTGCTTTTTTTGGCCCCCTCTATTGCGGAGATAACAGATTTGTCGGAAGATATACTGTTGGAATTATGACCATTGACAGCATTATTAGTGCTTTCTGCGTATTCTCTAACTTCTAATAATGTTTGTAAGATTTGATGGATATTTTTTTGTAAACTTTCAGCTGAATTAGAATATGAAATTGTTGCATTTTGTACTTTCTCTGCTGCCTCTTGTAATTTTTCGGCTTGTCCAATAGAGCTTCCGTTAGTATAGAATGAATATATTATCGTAACGATTGCCAGAATAATTGAAATCAGAGCTGAAGCCAATGATATAAAGTCAAGGACTTTGCGATTCCCGTAAAATACATAGGAAAATATTATGATTGCTAAAATCGTCAAGATGCTGGCAATAAATACATATCCATGCCAAGATTGTTTAAGTTGTTGTTTTATCCTATATCCAGAGAGTATAACCAATGCAATGATAATAATGGTGCAGCATATAATAATAGTCTGCACAATGCAAGGGGTAAGCAGTTCATTCATAATGATAGTATTTTAGGTTTTTTATTCTACATTTATTTCTCCGGCCATCAATTTGGGCAGCATGGTGTCGCGCAGGGCGGAAAGGGTCTGATTTTCTCTGATATTATCTTCTATCTTTTGTAAAATGTAATTGGCTTTTTGTGCAAAGTCGATAGCGGCATCTTTATTCCATGCAAATGGTATTTGCATAATATCTTCTGCATGGAATCGCTGGTGACTACCTGTCGCACCATTTACCAAAGATAAAGCCTGCTGATAAAAAATATCGCTGTCAATTAGATAAAAAACAAAACTGATAAGTTCTGTGTCCTTTGTTTGAATCGGAATAAATTCAGTGGAGCAAATAGCATTTTCTTCAGCAGTTTTTATAAACCATAAGCGCTTTATCCGCGGATTTAATTTTGACAGCAGTATACTATTGTTATAAACTATGTATTTCCCGCTTTTGATAGTTTCTCCGGATTGTTTTTCCGGGAAATGTGCATCATCATATGCAGGAATACTATAATGGCTATATGTTTCAGAATTAGATGGTGTAATTCCTTTTTTTATAACCGTTGCAAGATTAGATAGAGTTTCTACTTTCCAGCCTTGGGGGATTTTGCCTAATTCGGAATCGACAAAGGGACCGTCTCGGAAGGGTTCGAAATCCACAAACCACGACCGGAAGAGGGCCTGCGCCTGCGCCTCCAAATTCGCATTGATCCGCCGATTCAATTCGATTTTATCGAATAGTAAATCCATCAAGTGAATATATCGTGCTTGCTCCTTTTGAGAAGGTAGGCTAATAGATAGATTTAAAAATCTTTTCGTGTCGATTTTCCCTGCTCCAATACCTGTCGTTTCAAGCATGGAAGACAATAACTCTTTATTACCGTACAACCAATAATATAAAAACTTAATGCTCGTAACGTTTTCTTGTTTAAGCACAATATTTTTAACGTCTTGATTGTAGGCAACGTCAGATACTACATAGCAGACAGGGATTCTATTGAATAAACCGCTTCCGCGAGTTAATAACAAAATGCTATCCTTTTTTGCAATCTTACTTCCTGCTTGTAGACCTTCTTCCGTAATAAATAAATCGGATGTAGAGATAAAATCATCGTACATTGATTTTGCACTTATCCATGGAATAGAACCTCCCCAATAATCTGGATTTGATTTATCGGGTGTTCCGCCGGATTTTAGTTGTATTATATCCCCCAGCCGGTATGTTTTCCATTCACTCATTTATTCAATGATAATTTGGGACTTATTTTTGTACAAACCATTTTTTTTACATGGAATATCAGGAAGAATCTTCATAATGAGCGATTCTATCATTTCATATTCAATCGTGCTGCATGAAGGATCAACACTTATTTGTTTTATCATTTTCTTTAAGGTTGTGTTGTCAAAGACAATAGATCGAATATGATATACAACTGCTTCAGATTCAGATATAGTAAATATTGACTCTCTATCGTTGGGAATCATAAATAATCGAACCTCGGATTCATACTCAAAGGCTTTTCGCTTAATTAGTAATAAATTCATGAATTTTTCATCGGAGAAATCTTTGAAAAAATGTTCATATTCGGGATTTGTCTTCTTGTGTAATTCATCGATTTGTTTTGTCGTATAATTGTAATTTGCACAGCCTAAATAAAATTTCGCGTCCTCATATTGAGCTAAAGCTCTCAATAATATAGACCGTTGGAAATCGAAGCGAATTGTCCTAGAAGCAATTCCTCCTCCATCAGCTCTATACATTTTCCAAGCGGCTTCATTAGATATTTTACTTGTAAAACATGTGCAAAATAATTGCTTTGGTTGGTAATTGGTATTTTTATAATCTGCTAGATAGAAACGTTTTTCGTATGGATCGGTCCAGACTATAGGTTCTACAAAAGAGAATTCACCTGTTTGTAAAAAATCCATGGCCCGTTGGACATTCATGTATTTATACAATGAATGTGTTTGTTTTTCTAAGGATCGTCCTAAACGGTATATATTCTCGTATCCTGAAATAAGTTTGCAAGACGTCATGTTCTCACTTCATTTTATACCCGATACTTTCTAACTGCCGGCGGATCTCCGCCTCCAGATCGTGCGACCGCGCGAAAAGATCCGAAAGCTCGCCCGTCAGCCGCTCCATCTTCGCCGCGAAGGGTTCCGAATCCTCCGCCTGCGCCGCGATACCCACATAGCGCCCCGGCGTCAGAATAAAGTCCTGCGCCGCAATCTCCTCGGTCGTCGCCACGGCGCAGAAGCCCTGCTCCGCCTCCAGACGCCCCTCGGCGTAGGCCCAATAGGTGTCGGCGATGCGCTGGATGTCGCCCTGACGGGCCGGATCCTCCGACTCGCAGTCGGTCAGCTCGCGCAGCTTGCGCGTGACCATCGTCCCGAGGTTGCGCGCGTCGATGAAGAGCGTATGCCCCGGCTGCGTCTTGGCCTTGTTGAAGAACCAGATCGAGACGGGAATCTGCGTCGTATAAAAGAGTTGCGGAGGCATGGCCACGATGCAGTCCACCAGGTCGGCCTCGATGAGCCGCCGCCGGATGTCGCCCTCGCCGCCGCTCTGGCTCGACAGCGAGCCGTTGGCCAGCACGACGCCCGCACGCCCCGTCGGGGCCAGGTGGTGGATGATGTGCTGGATCCACGCGAAGTTGGCGTTGCCGTTCGGCGGGGTTCCGTACTTCCAGCGCACGTCGTCGGCGAGCTTGTCGGCGCCCCAGTCGCTGAGGTTGAAGGGCGGATTGGCCAGCACGAAGTCGGCCTTGAGCGTCGGGTGGCAGTCGTGGAAGAAGGTGTCGGCGTTGTACTGCCCCAGGTCGGCCTCGATACCCCGGATGGCGAGGTTCATCTGTGCCATCTTCCACGTCGTGGGGTTCGAATCCTGGCCGTAGACCGAGATGTTGTTGATGTTGCCGGCGTGGCTCTCGATGAAGCGCGCCGACTGCACGAACATCCCGCCCGAACCGCAGCAGGGGTCGTAGACACGCCCCCGGAAGGGTTGCAGCACCTGCACGAGGGTTTTGACCACGCACGCCGGGGTGTAGAATTCGCCGGCCAGCTTGCCCTCGGCCTCGGCGAAGCGCGAGAGACAGTATTCGTAGGTGCGGCCGAGGATGTCCTTCGAGTCGCCGTGCTGGTGCATGCGGATGTTGGTGAAGAGGTCGACGACCTCGCCCAGACGCCGTTTGTCGAGCTCGGGCCGTGCGAAGTTTTTGGGCAGGATGTCCTTCAGGCGCCGGTTTTCGCGCTCGATGGCCCGCATGGCGTTGTCGATGGCGGTGCCGATTTCGGGGGTGTGGGCCTGCGCGGCGATGGTCTCCCAGCGCGCCTCGGCGGGGACGTAGAAGATGTTCTCGGCGGTGTATTCGTCCTTGTCCTCCTCGAAGCCCTCGCCCTCGTCGACGAGCTGGCGGTATTTGGTCTCGAACTTGTCGGAAATGTATTTCAGGAAGATCAGACCCAGCACGACGGACTTGTATTCCGACGCGTCGATATTGCCGCGCATCTTGTCCGCCGCGCGCCAGATCTCCTTCTCGAAGCCGATATCGGCCGTATTCATGGTTGCCATAGGTGATTGGAAAGGAATATTTCGAGTAAAGATAGCGGTTTTTCGGGAAAGTCTGTGCAATTTTTCATACAAAAACGGTGCGGCGGCGGAGTGTTACCGTTTGAGGGTATGTTGTCGGATTACCGGACGTTCGGGGCGGACGGGGTAGCCCAGGCGGGTCATGAGTTCTACATACCGTTGGCGGAACCAGGCGTGTGCGGGTTGTCGGTCGATGAATAGCTGGAAGCCTCCGGGACCGTTCGGATCGCGTTGCAGGCGGATCTCGGTATTCGAGACGTCGAAGCGGCGCGAATACTCTCGCGTATAGAGTTCGCCCGATACATAGAGGGGTTTCATGGCGATGATCTCGCGGGCGCCCGACTCCGAGATTCCCATGTCGCGGCAGTATTCGCCCCAGCTGATAAGTGTCTGCGTGTCGGGCAGCCAGTGTTCGATGCGGTCGAGCTTCGCCTGCAGCTGCTGTTCGGCCTGCCCATGTCGGGCCTTCTCCTCACGGTTGGCACGGTTCAGCGACCCGATCTGTTCGTGCAGGGCGGCGTTCTCCGCGTTGAGGCGGTCGATCTCCTGCTGTTGCCGCTTGATACGCGAGGTGCCGATCATCGCCCCGATTCCCTCGACGATGTTCGACCCGACCTCTGCCGCGGCGTTTTTCAATCGGGCACCCTTCAGTTCGCCCTTCACGCTCTTCAACTCGGCCTCGGTGCGGTTCAGTTCGGCGCTCTTCTGCGCCTGGAGCGTGGCGGTCTGTTCATACTCGGTGCGCACCTGCCGCTCCTGTTGTTTGAGCAGCTCGACGGCCTTCCGCTTCTGCTCTTCGAGACGGAGCAGCGCGTCGATGTTCTCCTGCAGATCCTGCTGCTGGGCAATGGCCTGTCGGTAGAACTCCTGCGTGGTGACGTGGCGCGCCTCCGAACCGTCGATGCCGCGCTCCAGTCCGTATTTGGACATTGCCGCGGCGTAGCTGTCCTGATACTGCTTGAGACGGACGCGCGACATGACATCATCGGCGCAGAGGCGGGGCCGTGCGGCGGATTTCGTGCGGTAGTGCCGTTTGCCGGGTGTTTCGGATGCGGCGGTGCGGGCCTTGCGGCGCTCGCCCGTGACGATCGGCACCACGGCGGCGTGGATATGCGGGGTCGATTCGTCGCGGTGTACGACGGCCGAGACGACATTCTCCGCCCCGAAGGTCTCGCGCAGCCAGGCGAGGTTGTCGGCACACCACTCCGGAAGCCGCCCCTCCTCCTCGATGCGCTTCATCGCGTCGTGCGAACCGGTCAGCATGACGCGGATCACCCGCACCTGGTTCGTTCCGATCTTGCGTGTGAGGCCGGCGTGTTCGAGTCGGTAGTTGATCGCCTCCGTACGGTCGGCCACCTCTTCGGGAAACTCGACGAGCTCCTCGTTGAGGCAGGTGCGTTCGGGCGAGGCGTTGGTGGGTATCTTCGTGCGGGCGATGTGGGCGGTCATCGCCGCCTCGTTGCCCGGGGCTTTGTCGAGATGCAGGACGGCATATCCCATGGTGTGGTCGTTTTTTTTGGGGGGGGTTGAAGAGGGGACCGCCTCGGCGGTCGGCGTGCGCAGCACGACAAGGGGTGTCCAGAGGGGCTTGACCCTTTGGCCTATTGGGGCTTTTTCAGCGTCGGCGGGCCGATGCGTCGGAAAAAGCCCTAATAGGCTATGGCTTTTTCCTTGGGGGAAAAGCCGCGGTCGCGAAGCGGCCGATGGGTGGGCGACGGTTCCGGTGTCATTCCGGGCGACGTTACAACTTGCGGCCGCGACGACGCGGCGTGCGGGAAATCTTCGCGGAGGGTCGGAGCGATTCGTTCAGATCCTTGTGGGTGCGGTAGCTCTCCGCCCGGTCGATGACGGTTGCACCGGGCAGGGCGCTGCGCAGCCGTTCGAGGGTGAGGCGCCCCGCCTCGTCGTTGTCGAGGAAGGTGTGGATCGTCGCGTGGCGTGCGAGAAACGGAAGGGCGCGGGGTAGGTTCACCACGGAGTTGAGCACGGCGGTGTCGACGGCCGGTGTCGGCTTGTGTTGCAGCGTCAGGTAGGAGAGCAGGTCGAAGAAACCCTCGAAGAGCAGTGCTGTGTCGCCGTGCCGGTCGAAGGTCGTGATGGTTTTCGGGGCGCTGCTCCCCTTGAACTGCGGGCTGCGCAGCTCCCAGCCTCCGGCATCGTTGCGGAAGCCGATGGCGAAGAAGCGCCGCTCGCCGACGGCGTAGTGAACCTCGCGGCACAGCGCTCCGGCCACGGCGGGGTCGATGCCGCGTTCGCGCAGATAGCCGATCAGCGCTGGGTGGCGAATCTCCCCGACGCTGAGAATCCGTAGCGGGGAGTCTTCGCGCGGCGAGGCGGTTGGCAAGGGCTGGAAGAGGACTTCGTTCGCGGCCTCTTTGCGCAGGTGTCGGATAGCTTCTGCCATGCCGCACCCTTCGATGCGCATGACCAGCTGGAGGAGCGTGCCCCCTTCACCCAGTCCGAAGTCGTACCAGAGCCCCTTGTCGTAGCGGACGCTGAAGCTGGGGGTGCGCTCTTCGCGCAACGGCGAGAGGAACATGCCGTGGGTGGCGGTTTCGCGGTGGGGCTGCAGCCCCCGGCGGAGGAGATACTCCCGGATGCCGATGCAATCTGAGACCGTCTTCATGGCTATCGGCTTTTGATGGGGACAATCCGGTGCAGTGCCGCCTCGACGTCGCTGTCGCGGAAGAGCACGCGCCCGCCGATCTTGTGGGCGCGGATCCGGCCGCGGTTCACCCAGTCGTTGAGCGTCACGAGCGAGATGCGCAGGCGGCGGGCCGTCTCGCGGCGTGTCAGATAGTTCGGCGTCTTGGCGGAGGGTTCGGGGTGGAGCTGCCGCAACTCGTCGCGCAGCGATTCGCGAATCATCTCCGAGAGTTGGTCGGCAGTCATGCCGCTCAGAAAGATTTCCTTGGTCATAACGATTCGAATTTGGTTGATGACGCAAAGAAAGGCTTTCCGAGTCCCTCCCGAAAACGGCGAATGGCGTTACAAATCAGCGCCAACCGATGCCAACCGGTGCCACGCCGAGGACATGCCGAGGACATGCCGCCGCCCGTTTCCGGACTTTGGCATTCGTTTGCGTCGGTTGGCACTGTCGTGTAATCGGATTCTGCTCGGGACAAAAAAAGAGGACGGCACCCGCCGTCCTCGTTGATGATGTGGTTTTCGAGCCTATCGGAACCGTTCCAATACCTCCCGAACGGCGTTGGCTGCAAAGAGGGTGTCGCCGCCGGCCGAGATCTGAACGCGGCACGGCTCCAGCCATCCGTTCGTAATCCATCGGTCGAGCGTCGGTCGTGCGACACCTAGCGCCTCGGCCAGCTCCTTTTTGTTGAAGAGCCGGCTGCCGTTTGCCATCAGATAGCGCTCGCCCTTGTGCACGCCCAGCCAGTAGTCGAAGCGGCGGAGGATTGCGTCGGCATCCTTCAGCTTTGGCTCATACCGTTCGTAAGTCCAGACGTGCAGGCTCGACGGATCGAATCCGGCAAACTCCGGCCGCTGGTGCAGCTCCCGGACGAGCGTCTCGAAGCACTCCAGCTCGGAGGCCCGGATCGTTATTTTTCGGCGGCGAGGCATTGAAAAGTCCTTAATTTTCTATTTGAAAATGAATTTAAGTGCTTTTTGTTGCTTGATTATCAATGTGTTGCTATTCTAATAACAATTAAAAAGCACTTAAAAAGCACTTGAACGGTATTTGAACGGTATTTGAACGGCACTTAATTAATGAACCAGTCTGAATTGGGGCCTTTTGATTTATTTGAGATCTTCTCCAGTTTTCTCAACTTGATCAGCATATTTGTGATTTTGTCCTTTTTTTGCTTTTCATTAAGCAGGTCCGGCAACAGAGGCCAAAGCAATTCATCGATCTCTTTTCGGGATAAGGATTTATGGTCACGCAATGCAGTCAGAAGAAACTCTTCGCAACGCTTATTCCCAAGACCTTTATGCCCGGAATATTCGATCTTCTGCCCGACTTTCTGTGCAATATGTTTTGCAATATATACCTTGGGTTTTCGTCCTTCGATCAGATGCTTGTTTCTCAGACGCGTGATTTCCTCGTCAGACAATGTCTTCCCCAATTGCAGGCGGTTCAGTAGTTCGATGTCAAGGAGGCTCAGATCGGTATTCTGTGCCAATATATTCGCGTAATTCATATCGAGAATCTTGCCTGTAATGGTTACTTCGACCCGATTATTGGATAAATCGTAGTCCGGCAAGGGGAACAGTCTTTGTCTCTGGTAATAGTACATCTTGCGAATACCGCTGCCGATTGTATCGACCATTTTCAGTCCTACCATTGCTGTTGCCAGAAATTGATTTCTGTATTGTTCCTCCGGAGCATCGCTGATGAGTACCCGTTCGATATTGCCGGGAATGAAAGATCCTTTGTTCGAAAAGACCAGTTTGTCGTCGTACTCCACTACGTTGATCTGTCCTCCCAGTGTATAATCCTGATGGGCTATCGCGTTGTTTAATGCCTCGCGAATTACATAGGGTTCGTAGGTGTCGATCTCTTCAGGAAATAAGGTCTTGTGTTCGGGGTTGATGTAACGGTATTTCAGATTGCGTATTTTGTTGTAAATCCTATCAACGGCCAATACGAACGGACAGGATACGATCATGTAATCCCGTTCGATGTTGTCTTGTCCTCGCAGAATCCATTTGATTTTGGCTACTGCGGGAGAAATCAAATGCTCGCTTTCTTCTTTACCAAGCAGGACGATGGCGGTATTGGTGATCTTACCACGAATCGTAATTCTTGCCTTGTTCAGGAATGTGATGTCGTCCCATGAGGCGATTTCGTCCGTTTTTTCCTCATGGGCTTTTGTGTATAACTCTCTCGCCTTGGCAATGGCTGCCGGATCCAGGTCTTCCAAAGAGGCATTTTCGATGATTCCCGCGCTCCAATCCTTCAATTTGACTTGGTAGCGTATGCGTTCAATTTTTTCGATAGCCAGTCCCTGTAAAGATTCTCCATCGCGTCCGTAGTAATGATCTTGAAAAGCGATTGGGATTCCCTGTGGAGCAGGCGGGATTTGGAACATTACAACTCTTTTCCCGTTTCTGTACAGTAACTCATATATCTCGACGAAGGTATGGCGCCCAGTGGTTTGATCTGCAATTTTTTTCTTTATTGCATCGAGAGCCGGGCGAGAGTTTTTATACTGACTTCCGACTACCTCATGAGATTTGTTCTCTATGCCGAATATTAACCAAGCGCAATCCTTTTCTTTCAGGTTGGCTTCATTGCTTAAGGCCGAAAAGTATTGTCCGAGGTCTCGATCATCGAAATTCCGTTCTGCTCTTTTGAATTCAACGACCTCGGTCTCTGCCGGAAGACTTAATAAAGAGTCGAGTATGGATGTCAGTTTTTCGGCTGTCATAGACTTAAGTTTTTGTAAAATTACAAATAATTCTCGATAATCAGCAGTTGCGGTCGTTTGTGTGAAAATTCATGTGGGCTTTTGTTACCGTCGTAAATTTTACGGCGGTAACATTTCGTTTTATTTCCCGCTGAAATAGGGGTGGCTCATCAACTCCAGGGCGGTCTGCTCCTCGGTGATCTTGATGTACTTCATGAACTCCCGTTCGGTCTTGTGGCCCGTGATCTTCATGATGGCGATGGTCGGGATCCCCGCCAGGTACATGTTCGTTGCGCCGCTGCGGCGTGCCGTGTGGGTCTTCACCAGGTCGCACTTCTCGACCAGCCGGCTCTTCTTTTCGCCATTCTCGATGTAGGAGACCTCGACCTTCTCCGTGATGCCCGCCTCGCGCGCAATCTCCTTGATGAGGTGGTTCACCTTCTGCTCGTAGGTTCTCGGCAGCCGGTTGTCGTACTTCTCCAGGATGGCCTGCAGCTCGGGTCGGACCGGAATGACGACGTGGTTGCCGGTCTTCTGCTGCTTGAGGTCGATGACCTGCTGTCCGTTCTCCAGCGTGCGGATGTTACCTTCGTTGATGGTCGAGTAGTCGCTGAAGCGCTGCGCCGTGTAGCACCCCACCAGGAAGATGTCGCGGGCAACATCCTTGTGTCGGTTTTTCGAGAGGTCGAGCGTGGCGATGGCCCGGATCTCCGACTCCGTCAGATAGATGTTCTCTACATCGGCCGTCAGCACGCGGAACTTGCGGCTCTCGATCGCCCCGTTGTCGTGCAGACCCTCTTCGCGGGCCGCACGCATGATGATCTTCAGCTCCTTGACGTGGCGGCCGATCGTATTGACGGAGTAGTTCTTGGCGGTGAACCAGGCGACGAAGTCGTCGTAAAACTTCAGGTCGATGTCGGCAAAGTCGAACTGCTTGCGCCGGGCTTTGCAGTACTCGTCGAACTGTACGACGAATCCCTTGTAGTTCTTGATGGTCGAGGGGCCGTATCGGAGTTTGTGGATGTTCAGCCGGGTGCCCTCCTCCATTTCGCGCGTGAAGCGGGCAATGTAGTCGCTGAGCGATTCGCGGCTGCGGGCATGGCGGCCGGTGGTGAGGCTGCGCGGGTGGTGGAAGCTGTAGATGATCTTCTCCAGCCGTGTCTTCGTCATTGCGTGCTCGGGATCCTTGGCAATCTCTCCGAGGATGTGGCTGCGCAGTTCGGAAAGGTTTTTGGTCAGCTCGCGCCCCTGCTGCTCGGTGAAGTCGTCGGTAAAGGTGAAGCGGCTCTTGACCGTCTGCCGCTTGTTGTCCCAGGCGTCCGTCAGCACCATATATTGGCTGTCGACGTAGAACTGATTCCCGCGGCCAACCGTGAAGAGAATTTGGATTTTGACCAGTTTGTTTTTCTGGGTCGAGCGGATGCGATAGCAGAATGAAGCCATAGGTCAGGAGGTTTTATCTGCTGCAAATGTAATCATTTTTGTCATACATTTGTCATACATCGGCCGAATTTTCGAAAACTTCCAGACCTCGCAGTTGATGAAAAACAGATGTAAAATATTGATATATAGATAAAATAAAATTAAAATCGGTAAAATTCGATTCAAATTTATGGCGTCCGCTTCAGACCTCAACTGAAGCAGCGAATGCTGCCGGAAAGTCGCCGGACGGCGTGCGCGGAAATGGCGCGAGAGCAATGCCGGACGGCAATTTTCCACCAAGAAAGTCCTTGGAAGCTAATAACTTCCGAGGACTTTTTCTTTGTCAGGACCCTTATCAGCCTCGGTTGTTTCGTTATCGCTTGTAATTCAGTAATAACAAGGCGTCAGCCTGCTCGTCAGTATCTTCGAGCATGTCCCGCGCCAGCTCGTTGCCGCCAATTGAAAACCTCCGCATTCGATTCCGGAATACGGAGGTCTTTTGATCGGAGCCGGACGGCGGTTCCGGCATCCTTCGACGCAGTTTCGCCCTTACCTGTTCCCGGCGTACAGGCCGCTCATTATGTCGGTGATCTGTTTCCAGGAATTGCCGCCGTCGTTGGCCGCTTTGGCTCCGGGCGTCGATCGGCCGTCCTCGATGTACTTCTTCACCCGGGCGGCCATCTCCCTGATCCGGCCCGCGTATTCCGGATTGTTTATCTGGTTGACCTTCTCTTCGGGATCGTTGACCATGTCGTAGAATTGCAGCGGGGCTGTCCGTCGATCCTGTACTCTTCGCCGGAACCGTTTCCCGCGTTGAATATCAGCTTGTACTGCGGCGTTCGGTAGGTGAAATAGCCGGCTCCCGACGTGGCGATCAGGTCGGTCCGGGCGGCGTTGCCCGAGCCGTCGAGTATCGGCCAGAAGCTGAAACTGTCTTCGGCCTCGTCGTCGGCTATCCGGTAGCCGAGCATGTCGGCGAACGTGGCGTACAGATCGGTCAGCGAGACGAGCGAATTATCGGTCACGTGTCCGTACCGGTCGCCCCACGACAGGATGAAGGGAATGCGGTGGCCGCCTTCCCAGCCGTGCGACTTGTAGCCCCGGTAAATATAGGACGGATAGTGCCCTTTCCGGTTTATCCTGTCCATGTTGATGTAACCGGCGCAGCCGTTGTCGGCGGCGAACATGACGATCGTGTTGTCGTATTTGCCGATCTCCTTCAGCTTTCGATTGACCCTGCCGACGATGTCGTCTATCATCATCACCAGGTCGCCGTAGTCGCCGATCTTGGATTTGCCCTTGAACTCCTTGCTCGGGAAAAGCGGGATGTGGGGAGCCGTCAGCGCCATGTAGAGGAAGAACGGCTTGTCGGAATCCTTGTTTTCGTCGAGGTATTCGAGCATCTTGTCCGCCAGGTGGGGCTGCATGCCGTCGGCGCTCCAGTCGCTGTGGCCGATGCCGCCCTTGATTTTATACAGTCCGCCGCCTGATTCTTCGAATCTCGTGTTCGGCTGTTTCTCCGCCATGTCGTTGACCATGTAGAGGTGCGGAGGTCCGGACGGCGAGGTCAGCCCGTAGAAATAGTCGAATCCCCGATCGGTGGGACCGTTGGCCACGCGCTTCGTGAAGTCGATGTTGTCGACGGTTTTCGCCTTGCCTTCCTTGTATGTCAAATCCCACCCCAGATGCCATTTGCCGATGGTCGCGGGTTCTTTCCGAAGGCCCCGTAGCACGAGGCCAGTGCCCCCAGCAGGCACGACGAGGTAATGAGCAGGTTGTTTTTTCTCATCGGACAAATGGGTTAATGGTTTGAATACCCAAAGGTAGCGATGTTTTACGGACCGGGCGGACAATATTCGACCTTAAAAGGCCATTTTTCGACCAGGATGGCCGTTGCAGGGCCTCGCTTGATCCGGTCTTTTATGCTTCGCGGCGCATCGAGAGCGCAATGCGGCCGCGAACGGTGTCCACGCCCGTCACCCGCACTTCGACGTGCTGTCCCAGATGCACCACGTCGGCCGGCGAAGCCACGTAGCGGTCGGCCAGCTGCGAGATGTGCACCAGCCCGTCCTGTTTGACGCCGATGTCGACGAAAGCCCCGAAGGCCGTGATGTTGGTGACGATGCCCGGCAGAAGCATTCCCTCGCGCAGGTCGCCGATCGTGTGCACGTTGGGGTCGAATGCGAAGACCTGCAACTGCTCGCGTGGGTCGAGCCCCCGTTTGTCGAGCGCCTCGAGGATGTCCGTCACGGTCGGCAGCCCCGCTTCTTCGCTCACGTATCGTTCGGCCTTGAGACCGCTGCGCAGCTGTTTGTCGGTTAGCAGGCGTTCGACCGTCACGCCCGCGTCGGCGGCCATCCGCTCGACGACGGCGTACGATTCCGGGTGCACGGCGCTGTTGTCCAGCGGATTCGCGCCTCCGACGACCCGCAGGAACCCGGCCGCCTGCTCGAAAGCCTTGGCTCCCAGCCGCGGCACTTTGAGCAGCGCCCTGCGGCTTTTGAACTCCCCGTTCGCCGCACGGTAGGCCACGATGTTCTGCGCCAGCACGGGTCCCAGCCCCGATATGTAGGTCAGGATGTGTTTCGAGGCGGTGTTGATATTGACGCCGACGCGGTTGACGCAGCTTTCGACGACCGTCCGGAGCCGCGCCTTGAGCTTCGCCGGGTCGACGCTGTGCTGGTACTGCCCCACGCCGATCGACTTGGGGTCGATCTTGACCAGCTCCGAGAGCGGGTCGATCAGGCGGCGTCCGATGCTCACGGCCCCGCGCACCGTCACGTCGTAGTCCGGGAACTCCTCGCGCGCCGCGGCCGACGCCGAGTAGACCGACGCGCCGTCCTCGCTCACCATGAATACCTCCACGCCGTCCAGCCCCAGTCCGCGGACCAGCTGTTCGGTCTCGCGGCCCGCCGTGCCGTCCCCGATGGCGAATGCCTCGGCCTTGTGCCTGGCGGCCAGCGATTTCAGCGTCTCGGCCGCTTCGGCCGCCCGGCCCTGAGGCGGATGGGGGTAGACGGTCGTGTTGTGCAGCAGGTTGCCCTGCGCGTCGAGCGCCACGACCTTGCATCCCGTGCGGAATCCCGGGTCGATGGCCACGACGCGCTTCTGCCCCAGCGGCGAGGAGAGCAGCAGTTGGCGCAGGTTCTCGGCGAAAACCCGGATCGCCTCGTCGTCGGCCTTCTCCTTGGCCGCCGCGAGCTGTTCGGTCTCGATCGAGGGGCGTATCAGGCGTTTGAACGCGTCGGCCACGGCCGCTTCCATCCATTCGCGCGTCGCCGAGCCGGGCCGTACGAACAGCCGGCGGAGACTTTCGATGCAATGTTCGGCATCCACGTCGACCGCGATTTTCAGGATGCCCTCCTCCTCGCCGCGGCGCATGGCCAGGAAGCGGTGCGACGAGATGCTGCGCAGGGGCGTCTCGGCGTCGAAATAGTCGGCGTATTTCGCCCCTTCCGTCTCTTTGCCTTTGACGAGTTTCGAATGGACGATGCCTTCGCGGGCGAACGTGCGGCGCAGCGTGTTGCGGGCGCGCTCGTCTTCCGAGATACGTTCGGCGACGATGTCGCACGCCCCGGCGAGGGCCTCCTCCGGGGTCGGCACTTCGGCCGAAACGAACCGCCGGGCCTGCTGCACGACGTTGCGGGACTGCTGCGCCAGGATGATTTCGGCCAGCGGCTCCAGGCCCCGTTCGCGCGCCACGGTGGCCCGCGTGCGGCGTTTGGGTTTGTAGGGCAGGTAAATGTCCTCCAGCTCCACCGCATCCCAGCACTCCGCGATGCGCCGGCGGAGTTCCGGGGTCAGCCTGCCCTGCCCCTCGATGGTCGTGAGCACCGTCTGCTTGCGGGTTTCGAGTTCGGTGAGCCGGTCGAGCCACTCCTTGACGGAGGCGACCTGCACCTCGTCGAGCGAGCCGGTCGCTTCCTTGCGGTAGCGGCTGATAAAGGGGATCGTCGCCCCTTCGCGGAGCAGACACACGGTCCCCTGCACCTGGTGCAGCGGAATTTGCAGTCGTCGGGATATGATTTGTTCGATCATGTTCGGAAAAATGTTCTTCGGCAAAGATAGGAAAAAGCCACCCCGGCGGCAAATCCCGGGGTGGCTTTCGCGACGGAGCAGCTTCTATTCCGCCGTGAGCAGGAATACGCCGCTGTCGTAAATCTTCGGCATCGAGGGGTTGATGCCGGCGTTCGAGAGCATCTCGCCGCTGAAGGTTTTGCCGTCGAACCAGTTGCGCGATTTGTCGACGTTCAGTTCGCGGATGGTGTAGCCCGTCTTCGGGTCGAGGCCCTGCAAGCGGAATTTCGGGATCAGCGAGCGGCCCTGGTACCGGAGGCTGTACGTGAACAGCACGGCCTGCTTCCGGTCCTTCGAAACGTACATCAGGCCGTAGCAGCCGCTCTTGTCATAGGGCGTGCCGATGCGGTAGAGGTCGCCCTGCATCACGATGTCGCGGTACTCCTTGTAGCTGGCGATGGCCCGGCGGGCGAACTGCCGCTCCTCGTCGGTCATCTGCCTGGGCTGAAGCTCCATGCCGAGGCGTCCGGCGCAGGCCATGTCGAAGCGGAACTTGATGGGCGTGATGTTGCCCGTCTGGTGGTTGGGCGTGGCCGAGACGTGCGAACCCATCACGACGGCGGGGTAGAAAAGGCTCGTGCCGTACTGGATGCGGGCGCGCGAAAGCGCCTCGGTGTTGTCGCTCGTCCACACTTCGTCGAAATACTTCAGGGCGCCGTACTCCACGCGGCCGCCGCCCGAGGCGCAGGCCTGGATCAGCACGTCGGGGTATTTGGCGCGGATGCGTTCCATCACCTTGTAGAAGCCCTGCGCGTAGTCGATCCAGAAGCGCGACTGCTCGTCGGCCGGGAGGTAGGCCGAACCCACGTTGTTGGCGTTGCGGTTGGCGTCCCACTTGATGTAGTCGATCTTGTCCGAGAGTTTCATCGTGTTGTCGAAGACTCCGAACACGAAGTCCTGCACCTTGGGGTTCGTGAGGTCGAGCAGCCACTGGTTGCGGGTCGTGGGCGCTTCGCGCTTCGGCGGACGGACGATCCAGTCGGGGTGCTTCTCGGCCAGCTCGCTCTTGGGGCTGACCATCTCCGGTTCGATCCAGATGCCGAACTTCAGTCCCTTCGAGTGGGCGTAGGAGGCGATGTGGTCGATGCCTTCGGGGAGTTTCGCGGCGTTCACCTGCCAGTCGCCCAATCCGGCGTTGGAGTTGTTGCGCGGGTATTTGTTGCCGAACCAGCCGTCGTCGAGGACGAACATTTCCAATCCCATCGAGGCTGCGTCGTCGATCATCTGTTTCAGGACCTTGGCGTCGAACTTGAAGTAGGCGCCTTCCCAGCTGTTGAGCAGCGTGGGGACGGCCTCGTGGCCGTGGTAGACGCCGTAGTTGCGCGCCCAGTCGTGGAGGTTGCGCGAGGCGCCGCCCGCGCCGCAGAACGAGTGGGTGTAGATCATTTCGGGCGTGGTGAACGACTCGCCCGGGCGGAGCCTGTACTCCGAGGCGTTGGGGTTGGCGCCGGCCAGGACGGTCAGCACGTCGAATTCGTCGACCTCGAAGTTGAGGCGGAAGTTGCCGCTCCAGGCCAGCGCTCCGGCGATGACTTCGCCGCAGGTCTCGCTGAACGAATCGCTGTTCAGCGAGAGCAGGAACGCCGGGTTTTCGGTGTGGGTCGTGCGCACCTCGCGCGTCGATTCGATGCTTTTCGATCCGTGGGTCAGCAGCGTGTGGTCGACCTGCGCTTCACGCGCCCAGGCCCCGTAGAGGTGCGTCAGGAGGTATTTGTCGGCCTTCAGCGGGAGCGACGAGGAGTAGAAGCTGTGCAGCGTGACGGGACCCTTCTCGCGGTTGCGGATCACGGCGTGCGTGGTGATGACGTTTTCGCGGGCGTAGGCCGTGAAGACCAGTTCCACGTCGAGCGCCTGACAGCAGTCGGTCATCTTCACGACGGTCTCCGTCACGTTCTTGTCGGAGAGCTGTTTCGAGGCGTGCGACACGTAGCGCAGTTCGGTGTTCATGTCGCCGTCGGCATGGGTGACGCGCAGGGCGGGTTCGCGGAAGTTGCGGCCTCCCGTCGCGGGATAGGCCAGGTCCTCGGTTCCGTGGTCACTGCGGCGGTTGCTCTTGTAGTCGGCCAGCGGCGCCGGGTCGTCGATGCGTCCGCCGAAGTGGCGGAAATAAACTTCGCCTCCGGGGGCGGCGGTGAGCACCATCGAGACCTTGTCGGTGCTGATGTCGATGACCTGCTGCGGCGCGGCGGCCGATACGGTGTTCGCGGCAAAGGCGGCAATCAGGGGGATCAGTAGTTTTTTCATACGCTTTAAACGGTTTCTGCGTCCAAAGATACGAAAATATGCGAAACTATACGAAATAAACCGAAATAACACCGTAATTCCGGCGGCTTCCGATCAGAACGTATAGGCGACGCGCAGGTAGCCGTAACGGCCCAGGTAGGAGGTTGAGGAGGTGACGATGTAATCCGTGTCGAAACTCGTGGTGGCGTAGTCGGGGCGGTTGAGGATGTCGATGACGCCCGCCGAAAGCCCCAGCCGGTTCTCCTTGCCGAACTTGCGCCCCGCCGAGGCGTTGAGGATCACGTTGTGGCGCGTGAGCGTGTGCGAGCGGCTGTTGCAGTAGAATTCGTAGAGCGTGCCGACCGACCCGAAATACTTGCCGAAGCGCAGGTCGACGCGCGCCGTGAGTTGTTCGCGCAGCTCCTGCGCGGTCTCTTTCTGCGTGGTGTAGGAACTCATCGAGGTGTTGGAGCGGATGTTGAGCTTGACCTTGCTCGAAAAGCCCGAGTCGAAGCCGAAGCCGAAGCCGAGCGAATGGCGGACCGAGTGGAAGAGGTCTTCGCCGGTGAAATAGGGCGTCTGGCTGAAGCCGTAGTTCACCGAGACGTTCAGGGTCGAGCGCAGCGGGTTGATCTGCTGTGAGTAGGAGACCCTGCCCCCGAGGTTGTAATTGCCCCCGACGTTGGCCTGCGTGGTGAGCTGCGCACCCTTCCGTGCCGTGTAGTCGTACTGGGGCAGGTAGGTGTCTTCGAGGAAGAGCGTGCGTCGCTGGGCGATGTAGTTGAAGGTGTAGCTGCCGTTGAGCCGCACGCTGAAGGAGAGGGCCTTTTTGACGTCGGTGAACTGGAATCCCGCCGATCCCGAGAGGTCGTTCTGCAACTTGAGACCGGGGTTTCCGGCCTGCAACGAAAGGGGGTTGGTGGCGTTGAGCGTCGAGCGCAGCGCGTCGAGCGGGATCATCTGCGGGAAGGAGGCCAGGTTGAACGAAAAACGCTTCCGCGACTTGCCGACCGAGAGGTAGACCGTCGGGTTGAGCTGGAAGAACAGCCGCGGGAAGCGCTCCTCCTTGGGGAAGCGCTCGCTGCGGGCGATGTCGTAGAGCACTCCGCCCAGTCCGGCCATTATCCAGACGTCGCCGCTCCGGTATTGCAGGCTGGTTTGCAGGCTGTGCGTGTAGGTGTCGGTCGTGTAATGGTAGGAGTTGACCGTGTCGACGACGCCCTGCGGGTCGGAGAGGAAATCGACCGCCAGCTGTTTCGAGCGGGCGTAATCGCGGCTGAAGTTGTATGAGGCGTTGACCGAACCCTTTTTTCCCAGTTTGTAGCGGTAGCCCAGATTGGCGCCGAACGAATAGTTGCGGCTGTCGCCGTCGTTGCGCAGTTTGACCTGCAGGCCGGGTGTCGAGGCCGTCGTGTCGACCCGCCAGCCGTCCCGGTCGCCGGGTGCGTATTTGCCCGAGACGTTGAACGACAGGGTCGACCGTTCGGAAATTTTCGAGTGGAAGAAAATGCTGACATTCAATCGGATGTTGCGTCTGTCGGAGTTGCTGTTGAGGTTCGTCCGGGTCTTTTCGTCGTCGATCCGCTGCTGCGTGCGGCTGTGCCCGAGTGTGGAGCCGTCGTCGATCGAAAAGGTGGTCATGGCCCCGAAAACCTTCTTCTTCCGCTGGATGTTGACGTAGTTCGAGATCTCCGCCGAAAGCGATTTCGAGAGCGATTCGTTCCGGCTCTCCTCGCTGCGCAGGGCATAGGCTTCGGTCGGGAAATATTCGGTCTGCGAGGACCCCGTGCTGCTCTGGCGGCTGCGACCGAACCGGACGGCGGTCGATACGTTGGTCGAGTCGCCCCGGCGCAGGGTATAGTCCGCCTGGGCGTCGGTCTGTTTCGTGGGGGTCGTCTTCGAGTCGAACGAGACGCCAGTTGCCCCTTTCGGTGTTGCGGTAAAAGCTTCCGGCCTCGGAATGGCGGATTTCATGCCGACCCGAGTAGTCCCTTTCGAGGCTCGCGCCGAGCGTGCCCTCCAGATTCCCGCCCAGGATGTAACCGCGCTTCGACTTGGTTTCGACGTCCATCACCTTCTCCTTTTCGGCCGTGTTGTCCCCCAGGCGCTTTGCCTCGGGGCTGAAATCCTCGTAGACCCGCACGCTCCGGACGTCCGAGGCTTCGAGGTCGGTGAGTGCGTAGGAGGTTTTCGAGCCGAAGAGGTTTTTCCCGTCGATCAGCACCCGTTTGACCTCCTGCCCTTCGGCGTAAATCTTGTTGTCCTTGATCTCGACGCCCGGCAGCTGCTTCAGCAGCTCCGCGAAACGGTCGTCGGCCATGGTTTTGAACGCCCCCGCGTTGTAGACCGTCGTGTCGCCCCGGAAGACCATGGCGACCTGCTGCCCGACGACCACGACCTGCGCGATCGACTGTTCGTCGACCTCCATTTTGACCTCGATCCGTCCCCGGAATTCGGTGTTTCCGTAGCGTTTTTTGAACGGCTTGTAACCCACGTAGGTGACCTCCAGGTCGACCGAGTCGCGGAAAATCCGGTCGCAGCGGTAGACGGCCATGATGCGGTAGAAATCCTCCTTGACGGTCGTGCCCCGCAGCGTGTCGGCCCGGCTGACGATCGAGACCGTGGCGCCCAGCAGCGGGTCGTGCGTCTCCTTGTCCTCGACCATGACGACCGTGCGCGCCGGCCGGCCGAAGTTCATGGGTTGGTAAGAGAGGGCAAAGGATTGGAGCGCATGATTCCCCGCCGGATGTGCGGAGGGCATGCCGACAAACCCGAGAAGGGCGAGAATCGGTAGTATGTAACGCGTCAAACCGGGGGGGTGAAGGTTTATTGGCTGCAAGATAGTAATTTCCGTCCATAGTACAGCCGGTCCGCAAAAAAAAGAAATTTCGGCCCGAATGGGGCGTTCCGGATCGAAACCGCAGGCGGAAATCCGGTTAAACATTGTCGCGATATGCCGCAGGATGCGTTCGGATTGTAAGTTCGGTTAAATTCATGGTTCGAAAAGATGTTCGGAATGGTGTTTTTTTCTTATCTTGCGAAACAAGATTTGTCTTGAATCAAATGAAACTGGCATGAGGAAGAGTGGATTGAACCGCCGCCCGGCGACCGCCCGGATCAGCGTTCCGGACCATGCCGACGAATTCCCGGCCCGGGTTCCCCCCCCCGCGGGAATTGCCCTACCATCTGTTGACAGTCGCGTGTTTCCCGATGCCCGACAGTTGCGCCATGCAGCTGCCGGAAGCCGTTATTGTGTCCCCTGACCGGTGAAATCCCCATTTCTCGGGGTTGCCGCCTGTTGTGCGGCACTCTATCTTTGTCCCCCGAAAACGAATGACATTCTTACTATTCACATAACCCTGTTTGCCGTGAAGAAATTTTTACTAATGCTTTTATTGGCGGGCGTCTGCATTCCGCTGGGAGTGCAGGCCCAGGCTCCGAAGAAGGTCTCCATCGAAGGGACCGTGACGGAGTACAACACGAAGGAGCCGATTGCGGGCTGCGTGGTTTCCATTCCGACGCTTGAGCTGTGGGTGGTGACCGATGCCAAAGGCCGGTTCCGGATGCCGTCGGTGACCACCGGCAGCTACACCATCGAGGCAACCTGCCTGGGTTACGAGCCGCTTTCGTACAAGGTGACGGTCAGCGCTTCGATCGGGGCGCTCTCGCTGCGTCTCAAGGAGTCGAGCCTGCAACTCAACACCGTGACCGTAACGGCCCAGCGGGGCCGCAGCATCAACTCCTCGTCGACGATCGACCGTCAGGCGATGGACCACCTGCAAGCCACCTCCGTCAAGGACGTGATGCAGTTGTTGCCGGGCGTGCTGACCGCGAATCCGGAATTGACGAACTCCACTTCGAATTTCGTCGGCATCCGTGATCTGCCTAATTCGATGACGGACGGTAAGGATGCGAACAGCATCAACTCCAGTTCGGTGGGCGTCTATGTCGATGGAGCCGTTGTGAATAATAGCGCGATGCTGATGGGTGGAAAAGCGGCCGCTTTCGGGCAGCAAACCAGCCGGGGTATCGACATGCGCACCATTTCGACCGACAATATCGAGTCGATCGAGGTCATCCGCGGCGTTGCGTCGGCCGAATACGGCAATATGAGCGCCGGAGCGGTCGTCGTCAAGACCAAGCAGGGCCGCACTCCCTATGAAATCCGGGTGAAGACCGTGCCGGATACCAAGGCCGTGTCGCTGACTAAAGGTTATGCGTTGGGGTCCGACAAGGGTTTCCTCAATGCGTCGATCGACTACGCCAATGCGATGAAGGACATCCGTACGGTGGAGGAATCTTATGACCGCGGAACGTTTTCGGTGGGTTATACCAATACCTTCAACCGTGACCGCACGCCGTTTCAGTTCAATGCGAAGGTGAGCGGTTACCTTTCGCGCGGCACTACAAAGGCTGATCCGGACAATATCTCGCAGGCTGAACGCAAGGAGTTGGACGACCGGAACCTGTCGATCAACCTTAATGGTTCGTGGCTGCTCAACAAGTCGTGGATTACGTCGTTGAAATACGTTTTCAACACATCAATGACCCGTCAGTACGCCCGTCAGCAGATGGCGCCCAGCGCCCTCGGTGTCGCCAATCCCGGAGCTTTGGAAAACGGGGAGTATCTGACTGAATTCACCCCTGACAATTACTTGAGCGATATTCGGAATTTGAGTATGGCCTATTACACCACGGCTAAAATGGTGGCTGAACTTTCGGGGCGTTACGGCAAGGTCTACAACAAGGCGATGCTCGGTGTCGAGTGGAACAATTCGGGCAACACCGGCAAAGGACAGTATTACGAAGGCGTGCGTCCCATGTCGTTCCGTCCGGAGCCGTTCAGCGACATTCCTTTCCTGAATCAGGTGGCTGTCTTCGCCGAAGAAAAAGCGACGCTGCCGATCGGAAAAACATCGCTCACGTTGCAGGCCGGCGGACGTTTTACCTATATGGCGACGGATCAGCTGAACGATAAGTGGGCCGTCGATCCGCGTTTTAACGCCAAATATACGATCATCAGCAATCGCGCGCCGAAAAAGGTCCGCGAACTGTCGCTGCGCGCCGGCTGGGGCATCCAGACCACGCTGCCGGCCCTGCGGCTGCTTTATCCTTTTCCGGTGTATATTGACCGGGTTTCGTTCAGCTGGGGCGGAACTACCGAGACGGGGCCTGTGGCGGCATGGACTACGTTCGTGACCCCGCAGTCCGATATGATTAACCGCGATCTGAAGATGCAGTACAGCAAGAACTTCGAAGTGGGTCTCGATTTCGATATGTTCGGTGTCAAGGGAGGCATTACCTATTATAATGAAAAGATGCGTAACGGTTATACCCTTCGTATGGTTCCGCAGGTATTGTCATTCCGGGAATACGAAACCTATAAAGGGACGGAAGTTCCGGTTTATATGGATGATCCGAACAATCCGAGACAACCGGTTCTGGGCGTGGGAGGCGAGCCGCTCGACTATCGGGATGAGAAAATATTCAATACGGCATCCGTCAAGAAACCGGCCAATGACGGTAAATACGACAAGTGGGGTGTCGAGTATACGTTCGATTTCGGGCAGATTCGTCCGGTCCGGACTTCGGTCGTTGTCAACGGAGCATACATGACCATGACCCGGAAGGATAGCGAGGGCGTGTTGTTGTACGATACTTATTCCTCGGTGAAAGTGCCTATTGACGGTAAGAATATCTACAACCCGTTTCTGGGAGCCTATTATGGAGGCAAATCCGTCTCTTCCGGTTCGGTGTACACCCGGTTCAATTCCAATATTAACCTGATCACGCACATTCCGAAGTTGCGTCTGATTACAACACTGACCGTCCAGTGTGTATGGCTCAACCGGACCCGGAATCTCCAGGCAGACGGTGTTTACATCCTCGATGACGACAATAATCCCGTTTATGGCGATTTTTCGAATGGGACGAATGGCAAGATGATCTACCGGGACCCCGATTTCTATATGAACATGGATGGTCAGCTATTGCCGTTCAATCGGGACTTGTACAACGATCCTACCTATGGAGCGGCTTACCGGGAATATCTTCAGACGGGCAGTGCGACTACGACCTTTGTCGAAAATTCGTTCAAGCCTTATTTCATGGCCAACCTCCGTGTTACGAAAGAGATCGGCAGGATTGCCCAGATTTCATTCTACGCCAACAACTTTACGAACTCGCATCCTAAAATGTTGCTGAAGAGTACGGGAACTTATAAGCGCGTAAATACGGATATTTATTTCGGCGCGGAACTAAAACTTAAATTCTAAAGAGTTGCAGATGATGAAAAAGATTTTATATTATCTGGTGCCTTTGGCGACGGCCTTTCTGCTGTGCGGCTGCCTCAAGGATATGAAAGACGGCGAATTGCTTCATGGCAACAGGGAGGTGCTGATCTCCATTGATTTGCCCGGAGAGTTGGCGTCGCTCGACAAGTCGGGGTTCAAGGTGACTATGCGCAATACGAAGATCGGAAATACGTATACTTCCGAAACGGATGCGAAGGGTGAAACCCGGATCGACGCCGAATACGGAAATTACAGCGTGATTATCAGCAAAGTGGCCGATGTGGGCGGAATCAGCAAGTTCCTGCATGCCACCAGGGATTTCGTGCTGAATAAAGACGGTCAGTCGGCCGGGACGAACAATCTCGAGATTAAGGCTACGGCGCGTGGCACGATCATTCTGAAAGAGGTTTATTTTCACAAAACGAAGACTGCCGACGGGAAAGCGAATTATAACTATGACCAGTATTTCACGCTCTGCAACAATTCCGACGATGTGCAGTATCTCGACGGGGTGGGAGTCGGATTCCACACGTCGTTCAATTCGGGAAAATCGGCCGTGTACAATAAATTCTGGTTGGGAAGCACCAGCACCGAACTCCGCGATTCCATTCCGGTCAACGCTTTCGGTTTTGTTTTCCCGGGCGAAGGCCGGGAGCACCCGATACAGCCGGGCGAAGAGGTCGTGATTGCCTTGAGCGCCGTCGAACATACGGCAGACCAGACCAGCAGACCGATGAACCTTGCCGCGGATAATGTATGGGCGATGTATATCGACCGTTTTGCTGGCTCCGCGGTAAAAGCTCCGGCCGCGGGCGTTGAACGGCTGGAATGCTTCTGTGAGCTGGCATCCGGAAATTCGATCGTTCTCTCCATCAGCTCGCCGGCGATCGTTGTATATCGGCTGCCTGAAGATCCTTATGAGTACGTTAAGGACGGAGCCATCAAAGGCCGGCCCTACGGCAAGGTGATGTATCAGCCGACGAAGTATCAGAGTATGCCCTCGATAATGGTTCCCAAGGAGTGTATTCTCGATGGTGTGGAGTTCCGCAGTAACGATACGCACGTCCCGCGTCTTTGCTCCGACATCAGTCTCCAGCCTTTGTTTATCACGACGGCCTCGTACAGCGGTCAGTCCTATATCCGCAAGGTGGACGAAAGCGCTTCGGAGATCGTAGGTCGTACGGTTTATCAGGATACGAACAATTCGGCCGACGACTGGATTCCGCTCGATGAACCGACCCTTTGCACGGAGTACAAAAACCGATAAAACGAAACAGCCATGAAGAAAAAGATCTATGCGGTGCTCCTGTTGACTGCGGTATGTGCGGGGTCGGGCGTTTTCGCCCAGTCCTCCGCTCCGAAGGAGAACCTTGAAAAATATTATACCCTGGAACGGATTCGTTCGAAAAGCGGATGGCTCGTTTCGGACAATGCGGCGGGCCTGATGCTCAATCAGGCATCGCTCTCCATTGCGGAAGTGAATTATGATTTCGAGCAAGGCGGACTGCGCAACGTTACCGATGGAGCGGAAGTGAATGCGTTCGGGGTCCGGTCCGAGTCGTACCGCCGTTGGAATCGTCTTTCGTTCTACGGTAAGTTGAGTTATGATTATGCGGCTTCGAAGGACCGCAGTTGGGCGGGAAATGCCAACATCGGAGATTCTCCGATGCTGATCGGCGATTCGATTCCCGGAAATACGCGTGATGAAACCTATGCCATCGAGGCCGGGGTTGCCTACCGTATGGGGCGCTGGGTGGTTGGAGCGATGGGGAAATACGAGGATCGCAGCCTGGCAAAGCGTCGGGATTCGCGCAATAAAACCACCTCGATGTATTTGAGCGTTCAGCCGGGTGTGATGTTTACCTCGAAGGTGGTGGACGCAGGTCTTAATTTTACGTATGAACGCACGACGGAGCAGGTCGGCTATGCGGCTTTCGGTACGAATACGACCAGCGGAATGATCTACTTCTTCGAAGGCATGTGGTTTTATACCAGCCAGCAGCTCGGGGGAAGCGAAAAATTCTATGACGTCTATTACAAAGGCTCCGAATACGGAGGCGCCGCCCAGTTGGAATTGAAATTGGGAAAGAGGGTGAAGTTCTTCAATCAGTTCTCGGCCGAATACGGCAAAATGGAGCGTTTCCGCTTCGATTTGGACCAGCATCTGGGCGACAACGATCAGTTGACCTACCGCTATCTGGGGGTGCTCAACGTTGCGGGCCGCAGGGTCGATCAGCGGCTTTCGGTCGACGCCTCGTGGGGCGACCTGCTGAAATACAACAATATTCAGGAGCTGGAACTTGATCCGGAGACCAATCAGAAACTGTACAAACAGTACGGCCGCTTCCTGAAATTCTCGCAGAAGCAGCGCAGCGTCGATGCCGATTACAAACTCTACGTCAAGCGCAACGAGTGGAGCAGTTCGTGGATCGTCGATGCGGCTTATACCTATTACAAGGCCGAATCGGAATATACGATCTCCCCGGCATGCTACGATCAGGACCTGCACTATTCGAAACTGATGCTGGGCGTGACGAAGAACTTCCGGTTCAGCGGCCGCAGCTGGCTCGACGCGACGGTGCGCGGCGGCTATACGTTCGGCGGCGGAACCGAACTGGAGAAGAGCTGCCCCGAGGGGGTGCAGATCGACAACGAGAACTATCGCGCCGACCTGCTGGCCCAGGAGTATGCCTTCCTGACCAACGACCGTCTGAACGGTGAGGCCGGCCTGCGCTATACGCACTGTTTCCCGGCGAAGAAAATGAGCCTGTACGTCGATCTGAAAGGGCGTGCGGCATGGGGGCGCAGCGGCCTGATGGACGGCAGCCGGCGCGGCGGCCTGTTCGCGGCCGTGGGTCTGAACTTCTGAACCGCGGGTCGTCATTAAAAACCCCGCAGGACGTGCAAAGTCCTGCGGGGTTTTTGTCGTCGGGGATTCATAAAAAAGGAACGGACCCCCGTTTTGAAGGGTCCGTTCCTTGGCGAGCGCAGGGCGGGTTATTTCACCAGCCGCATTTCGTCGATCAGCTTTCCGGCGCCAGCGTATTTGTCCATGATCCACAGCACGAAGCGGATGTCGACGCAGACCGTCTTGAAGTTG
>OJON01000304.1_pt1 | contig 32654 bp, 27 predicted proteins | sample 1598031 | NCBI WGS metagenome assembly OJON01 (sample SAMN01915216, study PRJEB22387) | human gut metagenome | isolation source: stool | host: Homo sapiens | place: USA | reverse complement strand
GTGTGGCATACTGGTATCAGGCAGAACCACATAACAGCTTCCCGGAACTTCCTGGTAAAGAAGACCGCTGGCCAAGATAAAAACGAATTGTTTTGCCTGAATATGTGAAAAAAAGCAGAGGAAATCTGTTCATGAAGAACGATTTCCTCTGCTTTTTAAGTTACGCGAGCAACGAGCCAAAGTCTGTGTCTGCATGGTACCCTGGCGACTACCGTGTCCCCATCTTACGCACCACACACAAAACTGCTCCGATCACATTCATGAACAAAAAGGATTTGCCCAGATCATCCACGATATGGAAGAACAATTTGGCTCCTTCCAGCGGAGCCGGGTTGGCGGGAAGGATGGGATAGGCATAAGTGGATACAAATGCCAGAAGAACCAGAACAACGAAACCGAACAGCCCCCGTCCCATATCTACCTGGCGGATCTTGCCGTGATCCGGCATACGTTTTCTGCTGGCGATCCACAGTGCCTGGATACAACCAAAGCCCACACAGATCAGTGCCCCAATCAGATAGATTCCCTGGGCATAATTCTTTTCCTGGACTACTCCAGCGATGGAGCCAAGGGTCACCCGGTTGGCCCAGAAGTTCTGTGCCATACGAAGGGTGGACAAAGCCATCAGGGCTACGCAGATCCACTGGATCACAAGATAAAACAGGGTGCCTCCCAGTTTTACGCTTCCAGTGGTTAAAGAAGTGGCTGCAGATAGGAGTCCGCCTCCTTTTTTCTTCTTTTTTCGCTTGGTTTTGGTTTTCTGCGTGGTAGTTTTATGAATCGTATGCTGGTTTGTGGCAGTATTTCTGGATCTGCCGGAACCGGAGTTTGGATTTTTTTTGTTCTCTTCCCGACGTCTGGCAGCAGGAGTCTCATTTTTACCGGAAGCAGGACTACCGGTACCGTTGCCATTATTAGCGACTGTTTTTGATGAGTTGCGGTTTACGTAATCATCGAAGGACTGCCAGTCATCCACCAGACGATCGGTATCTGTATTTTTTGTGACTGAAGTATTGTCATTGGAAGCGGTCGGAAGCGGTGCACCGCAGTAGCTGCAAAAACGACCGGTGACCTCAGCACCACAGGATGGACATTTCATAATTCACTCCCCCTTGTTAGAATTTCAGATTTTATTGTACCACAAATACAGGAAAACATATCTGAAGATTTTGTGAAAATTAATGAAAAATAATTACTTTTTTTGGTAAAAAAGCAAGAATCGGAAGGAGAAGATTGCGTTGACACCATCTATACCGATTGGTATAATATAGGAAAACAAGGAGTAATCCTGGGAAAATAGGAATCAACAGCTGATAAATATAAGGAAAAGGGGATGAAACAGATGGATAATCGGCAGCTGATCATGGAAAAAGCGCTGGAACTGTTTTGTGCCCGTGGATATGATGCGGTTGGGGTGCAGGAGATTGCAGAACAGTCCGGAATTACAAAACCGACGTTGTATTATTATTTTGGAAGCAAGCAGGGACTGATGGAAACGATCCTTGAGGAGAACAGTCGTATTCTGGAAGAGATGCTGGAAAAAGCAGTGGAAGAACCGGGGGATGTCCCGCAGGTGTTATATCGTGTGGCGAGAGCATATTTTGATTTTGCGGGAAGCCACTGGCAGTTTTATCTGTTTATGCTGAGTCAGTTTTATTCCGGAAAAAAATCGGAAGGATTCCGTACGGTGTATCCGCTGATCCAGAAGTATTACCAGCTTGTGGTGCGGATCTTCGAGGATTCTGCAGAACGTCTGGGAAATATGGGCGGCCGTCAGGAGCAGTTCGCGGTCAGCTTCATGGGGATTCTGGATTCCCATATGATGATGCTGGGAAGAGAGCAGGATGAAGAACACGGACTGGTGATGACGGATCAGAGAACGTATGAGATCGTCCGACAGTTCCTGTACGGTATTTATTCGTAACTGCGAAAGTATGGAACAGTTGCATGTATAAGTGTGAAAAAATAACTGGAAAGACAGTTAAGATAAAAGAAAAAAGGAGACGGGGATATGGCAAAGATGGAGTTTGGGGAACTGGATCAATATTTGTTTGGTCAGGCAACGCATTATGATATTTATAAGAAACTGGGAGCACATCCGGTAACACAGAATGGAAAAAGCGGCACGTATTTTGCAGTATGGGCACCGAACGCAGAGGATGTTTCTGTTGTCGGTGAGTTTAATGACTGGGATCCGGAGCGCCATCCGATGAAAAAGACAGGACCGATCGGTGTCTGGGAGACTTTTGTTGCAGGAGCCAAAGTGGGAGATCTGTATAAATTCTGTATCCGTGCCATGGACGGAAGACTGCTGTACAAAGCAGATCCTTATGCAAGCTGGTCTGAGATGCGCCCGGGCAATGCATCCCGTATCGCGGATATCACAGGTTTCAAATGGGGCGATGCCGCATGGATGAAGAAGAGAAAAGAGACCGATCCGAGAAGAGCGGCTCTCTCAATCTACGAAGTACATCCGGGGTCCTGGAAAAAACATCCGGCATCTGAGGCAGATCCGGACGGTTTCTACAGCTATCGGGAATTGGCACATGAGCTGGCAGATTATGTAAAACGTATGGGTTATACTCATGTGGAACTGATGGGCATCGCGGAGCATCCGTTTGACGGTTCCTGGGGTTATCAGGTTACCGGTTACTATGCACCGACCGCCCGTTTCGGATCTCCGAAAGAATTCAAATATCTGGTCAATTATTTACATAAAAATAAGATCGGTGTCATCCTCGACTGGGTACCGGCGCATTTTCCGAAAGATGCTCACGGACTGGCAGAGTTTGACGGAACCTGTATCTACGAGCATTCTGACCCACGTCAGGGAGAGCATCCGGACTGGGGTACCAAGATCTTTAATTATGGAAAAAACGAAGTCAAGAATTTCCTGATCGCGAACGCACTGTACTGGATCGAAGAGTTCCATGTAGACGGTCTGCGTGTGGATGCAGTGGCGTCCATGCTGTATCTGGATTATGGAAAGAAAGACGGACAGTGGATCGCGAACAAATATGGCGGTAACGAGAACCTGGAGGCTATTGAATTTTTCAAGCATCTGAATACTCTGATTCTTGGAAGAAACAAAGGAACCATGATGATCGCTGAAGAGTCTACTGCATGGCCGAAAGTAACCGGAGATGTGGAAAAAGAGAACGGTCTCGGATTCACGTTTAAGTGGAACATGGGATGGATGCACGATTTCCTGGAGTATATGAAACTGGATCCGTATTTCAGAAAATTCAATCATAATAAGATGACCTTCTCCATGACGTATGCCTTCAGCGAGGAGTATATTCTGGTACTGTCTCATGATGAAGTCGTCCATCTGAAATGCTCCATGATCAACAAGATGCCCGGAGAGTACGATGATAAATTTGAGAATCTGAAAGCCGGATATTCCTTCATGATGGGTCACCCGGGTAAGAAACTGCTTTTTATGGGACAGGAGTTCGGACAGTTTCAGGAGTGGAGTGAGGCGAGAGAGCTTGACTGGTATCTGCTCCGTGAGGCAAGACATCAGCAGTTACAGGATTATGTAAGAGATTTGCAGATGATGTATAAAAAATATCCGGCACTGTATGCGGATGCCAATGGCTATGATGGTTTTCAATGGATCAATGCCAATGATGCAGACAGAAGCATCTACAGTTTCATCCGCTGGTCACCGACGAAAAGAAACAACCTGCTGTTTGTCTGCAACTTTACTCCGGTAGAACGGAAAGACTACTGGGTAGGTGTACCGCAGAAGAAACAGTGTAAATTAATCCTGAGCAGTGCAGACCCGGCTTACGGCGGACAGCATCATGTGGACAATCCGGTATTCAAACCGGTCAAGGGAGAATGTGACGGACAGCCATACCATGTGGCATACCCGCTGGCTCCGTATGAAGTTGCAGTGTTTGCATTTAATTAAGGAAAAAAATAAAGATAAAAAAGAATGACAGAACCTGTCAGCAGAGAATTATGAACTGCTGGCAGGTTTTTTTTTCATTGCATATCAATAATTGCCTGCAAGTTCCATGGCGAGCGAATGCTGTGATAATGAGCAAAGCGTGCGGAGCGTATTTGGTTCGTCCGCAATGCCCAAATAAAAGTTCTGTAAATTGTATGTGAATTACAAAAAATTAACACAACTTTACAAAACCACGATAGAAGCACCCCGCCCGGGCATGATACTCTGTCTTTCGGAAAGGAGAACGAAAAAGATGTTTAAGATGTTAAATCCGAGACGGTTTTATCATGCCGTTGGAAAGAAGAAGTTTCTGGAATTTATCCTGCTGGCCGTATTTATCTTATTCTTTTACGGACCGCTGTTGAATATGCTGATGTTAGCGTTTGCAAATGAATATAATGTGCCGTCAGTACTTCCACAGGAGTGGGGCTTTAAGTGGTGGGGGTATGTGTTCGGACAGAAGAGTCTGGTGTCTTCGATGATCCAGTCCTTTATCATCGCGATTGCGACGACTGTGATCTCGATGATCTTCTGTATTCCGGCGGCGTACTCACTGGCGAGATTTCAGTATCCGGGAAGAAAAGTATTTATGCTGTCCTTCCTGCTGACCAATGCATTCCCAAAGCTGGGCATCTACACTTCCATCGCCGTTTTATTTTACAAATACGGACTGATGGGAACATATGCCGGAGTAATTATCATTCACATGATCAACTCCATGATGTTTATGGTATGGCTGCCCTCGAGTGCGTTCCGCAACGTACACCGGCAGCAAGAGGAAGCTGCGAGGGATGCTGGTGCAAGTCCGGTCCGTACCTTCTTCAAGGTGACACTGCCGATGGCGATGCCGGGAATCGCAGTTGCCACCCTGTACACCTTCCTTGGTTCCATGGAAGAGGCACAGGGAACAATGCTGGTAGGTCTTGCGAGAATCCAGACCATGCCGGTAGCCATGTACGGAATCGTGCTTGACAGCTCCGCGATCCAGATCGGTGCGGTATTTGCCATTCTGCTGATCATTCCGTCGGCACTGCTGATCTTTGTGATGAGAAAATATATCGGACCGGAAGCAATTGCCGGTGGTTTCAAGATGAAGTAAAAAGTGAAAGAATATCCAGGAGGATAGAAAGAAGTTAGTATGGAAGAACGAAAAGTAAAACTGGAATTAAAAGATATGGCAAAAAAATATGATAACGGAGACGGTGTGGAACACATTAATCTGAAAGTGTACGAAGGAGAAATCGTAACCTTCCTCGGACCTTCCGGATGTGGTAAATCCACGATCTTAAGAACCATCGGTGGGTTCATGGATGTGACTGACGGGGATATTCTGGTGGACGGACAGTCCATTGTGAATCTGCCACCGGAAAAAAGACCGACCGCTATGGTGTTTCAGAGTTATAATCTCTGGCCGCATATGACCATCTATGAAAATCTGGCATTCGGCTTAAAACTGCGGAAGGTTCCGAAAAAGGAGATAGATGCAGAGATTAAAAAGATGCTGGAACTGGTTTCCATGAGCGGTTTTGAGAAAAAATATCCGGGACAGCTCTCCGGTGGTCAGCAGCAACGAATCGCGATTGCCCGCTCCCTGTTGTTAAAACCATCTCTGTTACTGTTGGACGAGCCATTTTCCGCACTGGATGCGAAGATCCGCCAGCAGATGCGTGAGGAGCTGAAAAAGATCCAGAGCGACCTCGGTATCACGGTTATTTTCGTAACCCATGACCAGGAGGAGGCGATGGCACTGTCCCACCGGATCGTGGTTATGAACAAAGGAAAATTTGATCAGGTAGGAACACCGGGAGAAATCTACGACAGCCCGGCAACCCTTCATGTGGCATCCTTCATCGGGGAGATGAACTTTATCCGGAATGGCGGCAGCACGATTGCAGTCCGTCCGGAGGATATCGTAGTCAACAAGGGACACGGTCCGATGGAAGCAGTTGTCCGCACGATCATGATGCTCGGTCATTATGTGGTTCTGACAGTACAGCGTGGAAATGAGATCATCAAATGTTATGTCGACCGGGAACTGAGTGATCAGCTTCGCGAGGGAGATCTGGTAAATCTCACGATCGGAAAACACACGGTATTTTCCCAGGCTGCGTAAGACAGTGAGACAATAAGCCGGGGGCAGCTAATGTCTGCTTCTGACATCATCATATAGAAGAATCCATAACAAAAGCAAATGAGGAGAAATGAAAAAATGAAAATGAAAAAAGTAATGGCAGCGATGCTTGCCGGAATGATGCTGGTATCTATGGCAGGATGTGGAACAGGTGCACAGGGAGGTTCTGACGGTGCAGGTACAGACAGTGCACAGACACAGGAAAGTACAGATGGAAAATCAACACTGACGATCTGGGCCAGTGGTTCTGATAATGTACGTCAGGTTTTTGAGACACTGATCGATGATTTTAATAATAATTCCGAATATGCAGACAAATATCAGGCAGAACTGCAGTTTATGCTGAGTGGTACCGGAACACAGTCCATGACAGATATGCTGGCAGCCGCTTACAAAGCAAAACAGACGGATACAGATTATGATCTGGTAGATCTGGGTGGTGATGATCTGTCCAAAGTGATTTCCCAGATCGGAGAGGAAGCTTTTGTAAAACTGGATAAGAACAAAATCCCGAATTCTGAAAATGTAGAAGCAAAAAGCGCTCTGGCAACGGATTATGTACAGCCTTATCGTGGAACTACCGTTATTCTGGCTTACGATTCCGAAAAAGTACCGACACCGCCGAAGACTATGGATGAGCTGGTACAGTGGATGAAGGATAACCCGGGAAGATTCGCCTACAATGCACCGGGAACCGGTGGAGCCGGAGATTCTTTCGTGCGTACTTCCGTATACAACTACATGCCGGAAGAGGCGATTACCTCTGACGATCCTTCCTGGGAAGACCAGTGGACCGAAGGATTTGACTTCCTGAAATCCATTCACCCGTATATGTATCAGTCCGGCGGTTCTGTGGTTTACCCGAGCAAAAACCAGGGTACTCTGGACCTGCTGAACCAGGGTGAGATCGATATGTGTCCGAACTGGGCAGATATGGTACTGTCCCAGAGAGCGGAAGGAACCTTAAAAGACACCATTAAGATCACACAGATCGATCCGTCTCTGACCGGTTCTCTCCAGTCTCTGGCAATCCCGACCTTCGGTTCCAACGAAGAAGGCGCTTACGCATTCATGAACTACATCCTTACCACAGATGCACAGGAGATTCTGGTAAAACAGATGGCAGCAATTCCGCTGATCGATACCGCACAGCTGGATATGACCGGTTATGAAGATGTGGAAAGCCTGGATGTCAGCAACTTCCGTATCATGTCTATCGGAGATCTGTCTACAGACTTCAACGAAAAATGGGATAACGAGATCGGAACTCTGAACTAGAGTCAGATCCAAAGGAGCAAATATGAAGAATAAGACAAAAGGACTGCTGGCAGCGTACGGAATGGTGCTGCCGGCATTCCTGGTAGTAATGCTGACAGTCGCTTATCCGATCGTATCCGCAGTGATCCAGAGTTTTCAGGATGAGGATACCGGCGCATTTACCACAGCAAACTATACCTACTTTTTTACCGAAACCGCACAGAGAAACAACCTGCTGTACACCCTGTTTGTCGTCATCGTGACGGTTGTGATCGCCATTGTGCTGGCATATCTTCTGGCACTGTATCTGCGGTTTGTCAAATCCCGAATCTCGAGAGCCATCGGCATGCTGTACCTGCTTCCGCGATTTGTACCGACCATGTGTGCCGTGTATGCGATGATCACGATCATCCGTGATTCGGGACTGATCAACCGGATCGGTCTGCTGTTCGGACTGGACATCAAGCTGGGGCTGATGTATCATGCAAGTGGTATCATCGTGATGAATATGTGGTTTAACATCCCGTTTGCAACCATGATGATCGCCGCAGGACTGGGAGCGATCCCGGATTCGATCATTGAGGCATCGAGAGACAGCGGTGCGGGAAGATGGAAAACCTTCACCAGCATGATCCTGCCACTGTCCATGAAAGATGTGGTGGTGGCATCCACGTTTGTATTTATGTCCAATGTGGGTTCCTTTACCACTCCGTACCTGATGGGCGGCAACTCACCGAAGATGCTCGGTATCGCTCTGTACGATCAGTTTAACAAATATCTGTCCTACAATCGTTCCGCAGCACTGTCTGTGATCATGTTCCTGATCTGTTCAGTGTCTGCAGCAGTTTATATCTATACAAATCTGAAAGAAAAGGACTGGGAAAAATAATGGGAGAGACTATGATAACCGCCCATTCCGGAGCGGACGGAACGAAAGAAAACAGTCTGGAATTCGTAGCGTATGCGATGCAGACAGGAGCCGATGCACTGGAAGTAGATGTACGGATGGGAGAAAACGGAATTCTGATTCTGTCCCACGATAAGACAGATGAAGATGCGGTACGTCTTGCTGATGTATTCCGTATGATGGGAAAATATCCGGGGATGCGGATCAACTGCGATCTGAAAGAGTGTGGGCTGGAAGTGGCGGTTCGTCAGCTGGCCCTGATATCCGGACTGAAGACAGAGCAGATCCTTTATTCCGGAAGTGTCCGTCCGGTTCCGGTGACAGAATCCTGTATCTGGAGAGATGTGGAAGTGTTCTGGAACATCGAGGAATATCTTCCGGATATTTATAAGGAACAAAAAGAGGATCTTCTTTTTGAACAGGCGGCATACAAAATCAGCAGAGCCTGCAGAAAATACGGAATACATACCGTGAATGTAAATGAAAAGATTGCCACAGAAGAATTTATCCGTGTGACCGGTGAAAATGATATTGATCTGTCCGTCTGGACCGTCAATGATGAGGAACGGTTCCGGGAGCTTCTGGGACAGGGCGTAAAAAATATAACAACAAGAAATGTGAAGATGGCATGTGAAGTCAGAAGCTGTGAAAAAAGCAGCTGATGACCTGAGAAAAGTCCGGAAACCGGAAAAATCACCGGTTATTTCCGGGCTTTTTTCGATTTGTGAGAACAATACAAAAAACACCTCGCGGGATATTATCAGTGAACGAATCAGAAACATACCAAAAAACTATGTTTATGACGAAAATGAATTGACAAATGTACCTTCCTTTGCTAACATGATGAAGTATGATTGTTAAAAAATCAGGCTAAATAAGGAGGAGAAAGAGTAAAATGAAAAGATTCAAAAAACTTGTATCTGTACTTACTCTGACAGCGATGCTTGCAGCAAGTCTGACAGCCTGTGGCGGAAAAGATCCGGTTGCAGAAGATGACAGTACAGCAGGCACAACCACTGCCGACAGCAGTACAGCTACCACAGAGACTTCTGGTGACAGCACATTTACCTATGCCATCTCCGGGGACCCTACAGAGACTGTCAATGTTATTACAACATCTGACCGTTGGGGATTATCTACTGTAAAGATGATCTACTCCCCACTGTATATGAATAATGCCGATGGAATTAACTGGTTCCTGGCTACAGATTACAGCGTATCCGATGACAATCTGACCTATACATTTAAACTGAGAGATGATGTGAAATGGTCTGACGGTGAACCATTTACCGCAGATGACGTGGTATTCACATACGAAGCCATGGAACAGGAGGATAACCTTGGCTGGGCTTATTCTCAGCTGGTTTACGATCAGGGAACGGTAAAAGTGGAAAAAGTGGATGACTACACCGTATCTTTCACATTCCCGTTCGTAACACCTACGGCTATCGAGATGTTAAGTCAGATTTTCATTATGCCAGAGCACATCTACAAAGATGTCACAGATTTTGAGCATAACGATTACAACATGAACTCCGTAGGAACCGGTCCTTACAAACTGGTAGATTATCAGTCAGGCTCATATCTGAAATTCGAAGCAAACGAGAATTATTATAAGGGCGAACCATCAATCAAAAATGTTGTATTCCAGATTATCGAGAACGCAGACACAGCAATCCTTGCCCTGCAGAATGGTGAAGTAGATGCTTACCAGATGACACCGCAGCAGGTGAAAAAGCTGGATCTGGATGCAAGCAACCTGTCTACTTACTCCTACAGTGAAGGACGTGTTGGCTATCTGGAGATCAACTGCAATCGTGTAACAGATGAAAAAGTCCGTAAAGCACTGCTGTATGCTATGGACAGAAAAGCCATGGATGATGCAGCGTTTGAATCTTCTGAATATTATAGTATTCCGTATACTTTCCTGCCAACAAACAGCCAGTTCTATACAGAAGATGGTGTGGAAAAATACGAGCAGGATGTTGACAAAGCAAAAAGCATGCTGGAAGATGCAGGCGTAAGTGGTCTGAAGCTGAAACTTGGTTATATGTCCAGTGATGCGGTACAGTCCGCACAGGCTCTGCTGATTCAGGAACAGCTGAAGGAAGTTGGAGTAACCGTAGAACTTGCCGGCGGAGACGGAACAGCCATTGCAAACGCAATGAAGGATCCGGATAACGAGTACGATATGTATCTGGGCGGTTACATCATGGGTATTGACCCGGATACCTTCTCCAGCCTGTTTGAAAATGATGGTGCTTACAACTACATGCACTACAGTGGATACGATACCATCGATCAGCTGTTTGAGGAAGGTCGTTCTGAATTGGATGAGTCTGCAAGAAAGGAAACCTATGCAAAACTGCAGGCAGCTGTCCAGGATACAGGTGCCTTCTATCCGATCATTTCCAACAACAAGATCCTGGTTGTAAACAACAGAATCCAGGGTGTGGAAGATGCAGGACTTGTTCCGGTATATACCTTCGAGGATACTTCCAGTCTGAAAATTGCTGAATAAGTAATCATCAAAGATTAGACACTATTTATAATGAGGGCGGAATTCTTCTGAAACAGGCGAAGAGTTCCGCTTTTTGGGCTTAAGAATGAAAAACAAAAGGAGAAAAAGGTATGGCAAAGTATATTTTCAAACGTATTCTTACTGCGATCCCACTGATCATCGTGATCACGATTCTGTGTTTTTCTCTGATTCATCTGGCACCGTATGATGCCATCGATGCCATGACAACTCCGAAGATGTCTCCGGAGATGGTACAGATGATCCGTGAAAAATACGGCTATGATCAGCCGGTCTACGTGCAGTATATCCGCTGGCTGGAAGGAATCCTGAATGGAAACTTCGGCTATTCTATCGTGACAAAAACGAATATTTTCGATGAGCTGGCGACAAGAATCCCGAACACGATCAAGCTGGTGCTGCCGTCTTATCTGACTGCCTATGTGATCTCAATCGTGCTGGGTCTGGTGGCCGGTTCTCACAAAAACAAATGGCTGGACAAAATGATCGACGGGATCTGTTCTCTGTGGATCGCGATGCCGACTTTCTGGGTAGCGATGCTCTTTATCTATCTGTTCGGCTATAAACTGCGGATCCTTCCGATCCTTGGCATGCATACGGTAGGCGTGAATACCTTGTCTGATTTCCTGTTGCATTTTATTACACCGTATCTGGTGCTGACACTGGCATTTATCCCGGACAATGTGCGTTATGTGCGTTCTTCCACGATCACACAGTACTCCGAGGATTATGTTATGGTACAGAAGGCATTTGGTGCTTCCAAAGCAGAGATCATGTTCAAACATGTCTGTAAGAACGTACTGCTTCCGGTTATCACAAAACTGGGTATGGCATTACCAACGCTGGTAACAGGTGCGGTTATCACGGAAACCGTATTCAGCTGGCCGGGTATCGGACCGTATTTTATCAAGGCGGTGCAGGGTATGGACTATCCGATTGTCATGATCGTTCTGATATTGTCTTCCACCCTGGTGGTCCTGGGAAACCTGCTGTCCGATATTTTATACTGCGTGACAGATCCGCGTATCAGAAAGATGGGGTAATCGTATGGCAATGAATCATTCTCAAAAAAAACGTCTGGAAAATGTCTGGGAGGCATTAAAGCACGACAAAATCGCAATATTCTCTATTATCTTCCTTGCGCTGATCCTGATCTTATCCTTACTGGCTCCGGTGCTCCCGCTGGAACCGAATAAAACCGATGTCGCTCATATGTTAGAGGCACCAAGCAGTGCCCATATTTTCGGAACCGATGAAGTGGGCCGTGATTACCTGGCGCGTGTCATCTACGGAGGCCGTGTGTCCCTGCTGGTCGGCGTGCTTGCCATGCTGATGAGTGTGACCATCGGTGTCACTGTTGGGATTCTTGCCGGTTACCTCGGCGGTATCATAGATGGTATCCTGATGCGGATCGTTGACATTCTGCAGTCCATTCCGTGGCTGATCCTGGTTACGGTTATCAGTATTTTCTTCAAACAGGGACTGGTGTCCATTATTATCGTGATCGGATTTTTCTCCTGGATGGAAATCGCCCGTCTGGTGCGTGCGGAGGTTATGTCCGTCAAAGAGAGGGAATACGTCCTCTATGCGGACTTTACCGGTGTGCCGTTATTTAAAATGGTACTCCGTCATCTGATTCCTTCGGTACTGCCGACGATCATCATCGCAGCGACTACCAGTATCTCCAATGCGATCATGACAGAATCTTCCTTAAGTTTCTTGGGGATCGGTATTCAGGAACCGCTGTCTTCCTGGGGAAAATTACTGCAGAGTGCACAGAGTAACCTGCAGAATGCCGTTTACATGGCGATCATCCCCGGTCTTTTGATCATGCTGACCATCTTTGCGTTCAACAAACTGGGCAATCTGCTTCGGATCTATGTAGATCCCCGTGTCATGGACGCAGGCAAATAGGAGGAGTGGAGATGAAAGAAAACAGAGTATTAACCATAGACAATCTGACCACTACGTTTGAGAGTCACAAACAGAAGATTCAGGCGGTGCGCGGTGTCTCCCTCCATGTGGATGAAGGAGATATTCTGGCTATTGTAGGAGAGTCCGGAAGTGGGAAAAGTGTAACTATGAAGTCGGTCATGGGACTTCTCGGAGAAAATGCAGATGTGCAGGCAGATCATCTGGAACTGCTGCAGAAGGATCTGCTGTCCATGTCTGAAAAAGAAAAACGGAAAATGCGTGGAAAAGATATGGCAATGATCTTCCAGGATCCGATGACTGCCCTGAATCCGCTGAAAAAGATCGGGTATCATATGATCGAGGTACTCCGACGTCATCAGAACCTGAGCAAGGCAGAAGCAAGAAAAGTAGCCATCGATATGCTGGGAAAGGTAGGAATCCCGTCGGCAGAAAGCCGGATGGATCAGTATCCCCATGAATTTTCCGGTGGTATGAGACAGCGTGTCATGATCGCAATGGCACTGTGCTGCCAGCCGCGGCTGCTGATCGCCGATGAACCGACAACCGCACTGGATGTAACCATCCAGGCGCAGATTCTACAGCTTCTCAAACAGTTAAATGAAAATGAGCAGATGAATATTATTCTGATCACCCACGATCTCGGGGTGGTAGCTTCTCTGGCGAAACGGATCGAAGTGATGTACGGGGGTCTGATCATGGAAGAGGGAACCACAGAAGAGATCTTCTAACATCCGACCCATCCGTACACGAGAGCACTGCTTCATGCGATTCCAAAATGTGAGAGCGGATGTCGGGAACGCCTCGAACCGATCCCTGGTATGGCACCGTCTCTGGCGAATCCGCCGGCGGGATGTCCATTTGTGACCCGCTGCCGGTTTGCATGTGAGGAATGTAAGAAAGGGATCCCGTCCATGCGGGCATATTCCGATACCCAGTCCTCCAGATGTATCTTCACAAAAGAAGAACTGGACGAGAAAGAGAAGAAAGAAGAGGAGAAATAATATGGAAACAAAAGAACAATATCTTCTGGAAGCGAAGAATCTGTCCAAGTATTTCCCGGTCAAAAATTTCTTCGGAAAACTGGTACAGGAAGTACGGGCGGTGGACCGTGTGAACCTTTCTATTAAAAAAGGAGAAACCTTCGGTCTGGTGGGAGAGTCCGGCTGTGGAAAGTCCACACTGGGACGTACTCTGATCCGTATGTATGAGCCGACAGATGGAATCTTAACCTACGACGGTCACGACATCACAAAGACAAAAGGTAAAGAACTCCTTGCATATCATAAAAGAATGCAGATTATTTTCCAGGATCCCTATTCTGCGCTGGATCCCCATCAGAATGTAAGGGAGATCATGGCCGAACCGATATCTGTCTTTGAAAAACTTCCGGAAAAAGAGATGGATGAGCGGATCGTAAACCTTCTTGAAAAAGTAGGTATGAAGGCAGACGATATGGAAAAATATGCCTATGAGTTTTCAGGCGGACAGCGTCAGCGTATCGGTATCGCAAGAGCCTTATCCGTCAATCCGGAATTCCTGCTCTGCGATGAGCCGATTTCCGCACTGGACGTATCGATCCAGGCACAGGTTGTCAACGTGCTGGAAGATCTGCAGCAGGAACTGGGACTGACGTATCTGTTTGTGGCACATGATCTGTCCATGGTGCGCCATATCTCCGACAGGATCGGTGTAATGTACCTTGGTAAGATCGTGGAGAGCGGAGAAAGCGATGAAGTGTATGACAATCCATGCCACCCATACACCCGGGCACTTCTGGCCTCCATTCCGATCGCAGATCCCAAGCGGGCACTCAGTCTGGAACACTGCGGCATCGAGGGAGATCTTCCGAGTCCGTTGCATGTTCCGTCCGGCTGTCGTTTCCATACACGCTGTCCTTACGCGACCGATCAGTGCAGACAGCAGGAACCGGAACTGGAAGAGAGAACACCGGGCCATATGGTGGCATGCTGGAAAAAATAAAAAGAGTGAGGAACAGATAGAAATATGCTTTCAAAAGAATATTACCGAACTTATGTCCAGATCCTGAAAGATGAACTGGTGCCGGCGATGGGATGTACCGAGCCTATCGCCATCGCTTATGCGGGAGCTGTTGCCAGAAAGATACTGGGAGCCCTGCCGGAGCGGGTGGAGGTTGCGGTCAGCCGAAATATTATAAAAAATGTAAAAAGCGTGGTTGTTCCCCATACCGGTGGACTGCGTGGAATCGAAGCCGCCGCAGCTGCCGGAATCGTGGCAGGAGATGCTGCGAAGGAACTGGAGGTCATCTCCCATGTGGAACAGGAAGACATCGAAGCGATGGGAACCTTCCTGAAAGAGGTTCCGTGCAGTGTCTGTGAGGCATCCTCTGATCTGATCTTTGATATTCAGATTACTTTATATCACGGAGAAGATAACGCGAGTGTACGGATCACCGATTTCCACACGAATCTGGTGCATGTGTCCAGAAACGGGGAGATTCTTCTGGCAAAAGAGATTACCGGAAAAGAAGAATCCGCACTGGCAGACAAATCGACGCTTACCATAGAAAAAATCTTTGCATTTGCAAAGGAAGTGGACCTTGCAGATGTCCGGGAAGTACTGGAACGTCAGGTTCGTTACAACATGGCGATCGCCGAGGAAGGGCTCCGCGGTAATTATGGAGCCAATATCGGAAAGGTCCTGTTGGCCACTTACGGCGATCAGGATGTCAAGGTGCGCGCCAAAGCCATGGCGGCTGCCGGTTCCGATGCAAGAATGAACGGCTGTGAACTTCCGGTAGTGATCAATTCCGGAAGCGGCAACCAGGGAATCACAGCTTCTGTCCCGATCGTGGTTTTTGCAAAAGAACTGCAGGTATCGGAAGAGACGATGTACCGGGCTCTGGTGATCTCAAATCTGGCAACGATCCATATCAAAGAAGGAATCGGCAGACTTTCCGCATACTGCGGTGCAGTAGGAGCCGGATGTGGCTGTGGCGCAGGGATCGCCTACCTGTACGGAGACGGCAAGAAGGAGGGCGAGCATGCCATTGTCAACGGTCTTGCCATTGTATCAGGTATGATCTGCGACGGAGCGAAAGCATCCTGCGCAGCGAAGATCGCATCCTCTGTAGACGCGGGAATCCTTGGTTACTTTATGTATAAGAACGGACAGCAGTTTATCGGCGGTGACGGTATCGTAAAAAAAGGAGTGGAAAATACGATCCGCTGTGTGGGTAAACTGGCATCTGAGGGTATGCTCGAGACAGACCGGGAGATCGTCCATCTGATGATCCACGGATAATACATACAGAAAAATAAGCTCCTTTTGCATGAAAAGAACGGTTAGTTGCATGAAACCGAAACGCAAAGGGGGCTTTACTTTTTGGACAAAACGTGATAAAAGTATAGAGGAGTAACTATTCGGTAAGAATATCCTGTGAGTTCTTTTGACAGGAACTGTTGAAAGAACTCACAGGATATGCAGACAAAAATTCAGGGCTGTTTTAGAGAAAACAGCCCTTTTTGGGCGTTTTTCAGGAGGTAAAAAACATGACAAAGATTGACATTATTTCAGGATTTTTAGGAGCCGGAAAAACAACACTGATTAAAAAACTGCTTTCTGAAGCTTTAAAAGGCGAGCAGGTAGTGCTGATTGAAAATGAATTTGGAGAGATCGGTATTGACGGAGGATTCTTAAAAGACTCCGGTATCGAGATCCGAGAGATGAACTCCGGATGTATCTGCTGTTCTCTGGTAGGTGATTTCGGAACTTCTTTGAAAGAAGTGATCACAACCTATCATCCGGATCGTATCATCATTGAGCCGTCAGGTGTAGGCAAACTCTCTGACGTCATCAAAGCGGTAAAAGGTGTGGATGTGGACTGCGAGATCAGCCTGAACAGCTATACAACCGTAGCGGATGTAAACAAATGCAAAATGTATATGAGAAACTTCGGTGAGTTCTTCGAGAACCAGTTACAGTATGCAAGAACGATTATTCTGAGCCGTACCGATACACCGAAGGCTACCGAAGAGAAAGTAGCCAAAGCAGTTGCTCTGATCCGCGAAGTGAACAAGGATGCAGTGATTATCACCACTCCAATCGAAAAACTGGACGGTGCACAGATTCTGGAAGCTATGGAGCAGGGCAGAGAAGAAGATGAAGAGTTCTGCCCGGTATGCGGTGGACATCACGATCATGACCACGAGCATGAGCATCATCACCATGATCATGATGGCGAGTGCGGATGTGATCATGACCACGAACATGAGCATCATCACCATGATCATGATGGCGAGTGCGGATGTGACCATGACCACGAGCATGAACATCATCATCACGACCACGACGATGAGTGCGGATGCGGACATGACCACGATCACGAACATCATCACCATGATGGCGAGTGTGGATGCGGTCACGATCATCACCATCATCATGCAGATGAAGTATTTACAAGCTGGGGCCGTGAGACTGCTAAGAAATATACAAAAGAAGAGATCGAAGCTGCATTAAAGATTCTGTCAGAAGCAGAAGATCTTGGTGTGATCCTTCGTGCTAAAGGTATGGTGGACGGAAAAGACGGACAGTGGATCTACTTTGATATGGTTCCGGAAGAGTATGAGGTACGCACCGGTACTCCACAGATCACAGGTAAGATCTGTGTGATCGGTTCCAAGATGGCAGAAGACAAAATTGCTGAAATTTTTGGAGTGAATGAGTAATGATGAAGAGAGATGTTCCCGTATATTTAATTACAGGATTTTTAGAGAGTGGTAAAACCCAGTTTCTGGATTTTACCATTCATCAGAGTTATTTTCAGATTCCGGACAAAACGCTTCTGATTCTCTGCGAAGAGGGAGAAGAGGAGTACGATGAGGAAAGCCTGAAAAAAGTGAATACGGTGATCGAGATCATCGAAGACCCGGAAGACTTTAACGCGGATACCCTGCAGATGTTGAATAAAAAACATCATCCGGGAAGAGTTCTGGTAGAGTACAATCCGCTGTGGTCTGTGGATAAGTTCTATCAGACCGATATGCCACGTTACTGGGATCTTGCACAGCATATCGTAACCGTGGATGCCAGCACCTTCCAGATCTATATGAACAATATGAAATCTTTATTCATGGAGATGATCCGAAACGCGGACCTGGTAATTTTCAACCGCTGTCAGGATGAACATCCGCTGGCAAACTTCCGCCGCAGCGTCAAAGTTGTCAATTCCAGAGCGGAAGTGGTATTTGAAAATGAAGAGGGCGAGATCGACGATATTTTCCAGGATGAGATGCCATATGATATGAACGCGGATATCATTGATATCGAAGATATCGATTATGGTATCTGGTATGTGGATATGATGGATAACCTGGACAAATATGTGGATAAGACCGTCCGTTTCAAAGGACAGGTGTTGAAAAGTCGTGAGCTGAACGCAGGATTTTTCGTGCCCGGACGTATGGCGATGACCTGCTGTGCGGACGATACCCAGTTTATCGGCTATATCTGTAAGAATCCGGCAGCCAAGAGACTGCGGATCGGCAGCTGGGTAACGGTAACTGCAAAAGTTAAAGACGAATTTATGGAAGTATACAACGGCAGAGGTCCAGTATTGTACGCAACAGAGATTGAAGCGGCAGAAAAACCGGAGCAGGAGCTGGTATACTTCGGCTGATGAAGGAGTTATCATTATGTATCTGATCGTAGGCCTGGGCAATCCGGGAAAACAGTATGAAAATACCCGCCATAACGTGGGATTTGACGCGGTTGATCTTCTGGTGGATGAGTATCGCGTACCCTCTTCGGGAAAACAACATAAGGCAATGTACGGAAAAGGAGTGATCGCGGGTCAGAAAGTGATCCTGGCGAAACCGCTGACCTACATGAACCTGAGCGGGGAATCAGTGAGAGCCCTGGTAGACTATTATAAGATCAATCCGGAAGAAGAACTGATCGTGATCTATGACGATATCAGTCTGGAACCGGGAAAGATCCGGATACGGAAAAAAGGAAGTGCGGGTGGCCATAACGGGATCAAAAATATTATCGCACAGCTGGGCACTCAGAACTTCCAGAGAATCAAAGTTGGAGTCGGAGAAAAGCCGAAGGGCTGGGATCTGGCAGATTATGTGCTGGGACACTTTTCCAAAGAAGACCGGGGACTGGTGGATGACGCGCTGAAACGCGCGGCAGGGGCCGTGGAACTGATGGTACAGGGAGAAGTGGATCAGGCGATGAATCAGTTTAACTAGAAAGGGAAAACGATGGATGCATTCGTACAACCATTATATGAACTGGCCGATTTTGATGCGATCATAAGACAACTGAAGAAACCGGGAATCGTACAGGTTTCCGGATGCCTGGACTCCCAGAAAGCTCATTTTACCAATGGGCTTCTCCGGGAGTTTCCTTTTCGGCTGATCGTTGCGGAAAATGATCTGAAAGCCAAGGCATTTTATGAGGATTTTCGGCTGTATGATCCGGAAGTACTGTATTATCCGGCGAGGGATCTGATCTTTTATCAGGCAGATATCCATGGTAATCTTCTTACCAGACAACGGATCCAGGTGCTTCGCGCACTGCTGGAGCGGGAAGAAGTGACGATCGTTACTTCAATCGACAGCTGCCTGGACTGTCTGGTGCCGCTTGCCGTGTGGAAGGAAAAAGTAATAAAGATTCGCAATGACAGCGAGATTGACCTGGATCGGATGAAAAGACATCTGTTGGAACTCGGGTATGAATGGGCGGCGCAGGTAGAGGTTCCGGGAAAGTTTTCTATCCGTGGTGGAATCATGGATGTATTTTCTCTGACCGAGGATAATCCGTGGCGTATCGAACTGTGGGGAGACGAGGTGGATTCCATCCGCAGTTTTGATGCGGAAAGCCAGCGCTCGATCGAGAATCTGGAGGAGATTACGATCTATCCGGCGACGGAAGTGGTGCTGGATAAGGAGACGATCCGACAGGGCATCAAAGCCATTGAAAAAGAGGCGCAAAAGAGTCAGAAGAAGTTCCGGGACGAGATGAAGACAGAGGAAGGGGCGAGAGTACGCCAGATCGCCGCTGAATTAAAAGACCAGTTAGAAGAGATGGAGCATATTGCCGGAGCAGAAAGTTTTGTCCGGTATTTTTATAAGAAAACAGAATCGTTATTGGAATATCTGCCGGAGAACACGCTGGTTGTGATCGACGAGCCGAACCGGTTGACAGAACATGCAAAGACAACAGAAGAAGAATTCCGGGAGAGTATGATTCACCGTCTGGAAAAGGGGTATCTTCTGCCCGGACAGATGGAAGTGATCCGAAACCATCAGGAAGTAGTGCATCGGTTTCATCAGATGCATACACTGTCGTTGTCCACGATGGAGCCACGGGGAACCGGGTGGAACTTCACTATGGAGATGCAGCTGACTGTAAAATCGGTCAACCCGTACAACAACAGTTTTGAGATGCTGGTAAAAGATCTGTTGCGCTGGAAAAAATCCGGTTACCGGATGCTGTTGTTATCCCCTTCGCGAACAAGGGCGGCCAGACTGGCAAAAGATCTGCAGGATCAGGAACTGTCAGCTTTTTACAGTGAGGATCCGGAAGAACTGATCCAGCCGGGACAGATCAAGGTCACCTGGGGACGGGTAAGCCGTGGCTTCGAGTATCCGATGGTCAAATACGTGGTGATCTCGGAGACGGATATTTTCGGCAAAGAAAAGAAGAAAAAACGGAAAAAATCCCAGTACAGCGGAAAGCAGATCCAGAGCTTTTCGGAGCTTTCCGTAGGAGACTTTGTGGTTCATGAAAACCACGGGCTGGGCGTGTACCGTGGCATCGAGAAGATGGAAGTGGATGGTGTGGTGAAAGACTATATCAAGATCGAGTATGCAGGAAAAAGTAACCTGTATATTCTCGCCACCCAGCTGGATGTCCTGCAAAAATATGCCGGTTCTGATGCGGCAAAGACACCGAAGTTAAACAAACTCGGCGGACAGGAATGGAAGAAGACCAAGACGAAGGTCCGCGGAGCTGTAAAGAATATCGCAAAAGATCTGGTGGCACTGTATGCAGCCAGACAGCAGGAAGCCGGTTTCCGCTATGGACCGGATACGGTATGGCAGCGGGAATTTGAAGAGATGTTTCCGTTTGAAGAGACGGAGGATCAGCTGCAGGCGATCGAGGCGGCAAAGCAGGATATGGAGAGCCCGAAGATCATGGATCGGCTGATCTGCGGAGATGTGGGCTACGGGAAGACGGAGATTGCGATCCGTGTGGCATTTAAGGCGATCCAGGAGGGAAAACAGGTGGTTTATCTGGTTCCGACCACGATCCTTGCACAGCAGCATTACAATACATTTGTACAGCGGATGAAGGATTTTCCGGTGCGCGTGGACCTTCTGTGCCGGTTCCGTACTGCCAGCCAGCAGAAAAAGACGATCGGGGATCTAAAAAAAGGTCTGGTGGATATTCTGATCGGCACCCATCGGGTGTTGTCCAAAGATGTGCAGTTTAAAGATCTGGGACTGCTGATCATCGATGAGGAACAGCGTTTCGGCGTTACCCACAAAGAAAAGATCAAACAGATGAAGCAGAATATCGATGTCCTGACCCTGACAGCGACGCCGATTCCGCGAACTCTTCACATGAGTCTGATCGGAATCCGGGACATGAGTGTTCTGGAAGAAGCTCCACAGGACCGTACACCGATCCAGACCTATGTGATGGAATATAACGATGAGATGGTACGGGAGGCGATCAGCCGGGAACTGGCACGCGGTGGTCAGGTGTATTATGTATACAATCGTGTCAACAACATTGAAGAGATTACCAATCAGATCCGAAAACTGGTTCCGGAGGCGAGCGTGGCATTTGCCCACGGACAGATGAGCGAGCGTGAACTGGAAAAGATCATGTATGGATTTATTAACGGAGAGATCGATGTTCTGGTCTCCACAACAATCATTGAGACGGGGCTGGATATCTCGAATGCCAATACCATGATCATCCATGATGCGGATCAAATGGGACTTTCTCAGTTGTATCAGCTGAGAGGAAGGGTAGGACGATCCAACCGGACCGCATACGCTTTTCTGATGTACCGGAGAAATAAGATGTTAAAAGAAATCGCAGAAAAACGCCTCCATGCGATCCGCGAATTCACTGAACTGGGAAGCGGGATCAAGATTGCCATGCGTGATCTGGAACTGCGTGGTGCGGGCAATCTTCTGGGAGCGGAACAGCACGGTCACATGGAAGCGGTAGGATACGATCTCTACTGTAAGATGCTGAATGAAGCCGTACAGGAAGCAAAAGGAATCGAAGTACAGGAAGACTTCGAGACGACGATCGACCTGCAGATCAATGCGTACATTCCGGAAAAATATATTCCGAATGAATACCAGAAGCTGGATATTTACAAACGGATCGCGGCGATCGAGAACCGGGAAGAGTATGAGGATATGATGGAAGAACTGCTGGACCGTTTTGGAGAACCACCGAAGATGGTGCAGAACCTCCTCGCAGTGGCAAGCCTGAAAGCCATGGCTCATCGGATCTATCTGACCGAAGTTAAGCAGCTTGATGACAGCCTGAAACTTACCATGTATGAGCGGGCGAAGATTGACACAGCGAAGATACCGGAGATATTGAATCAGTATCCGGAAGAACTGCAGTTTAAAGTCGAAACAAATCCGTATTTTCTGTATCGTCCGAGAAACCGAAAGGCAAAGGAAGCAGTGCCGATGCAGGAGAAGGCGACCGAATTACTGACGGTCATGCAGTGTCTGGTATAAGTGCAGGCAAATTCCTGAGAATAGGAAAACAAGAGAAGAGCGCTTGGTTACTGTTTACTGGCAATATCCCGCGAGGCGTTTTTTGTGAGTGAAAGTCACAGAAAACCCGAGACATATCGCGCGAGTTTATGCGGTCAGCATAAATTCTGTGCATCGCGAAGCGTGTTACTGAGAACGTAGTGAACAGTAACGAGCACTTGTGAAAAAAGATTGAAATAAAAGGAAAAAAGTTGCCCCATGGGAGGAAATAGTCTATAATAAATGCTATTAGTGAATAAATGTACTCCCGGAGTACATAAAAGGGTAACGGAGGAAAACATGAGAAAGTTAAATAAAACCGCAGCATGTGGGATTCTGGCAGCTGCTCTTGCAGCAGGTACACTGTCCGGATGCTCAAAAGCAATTGATGGAACAAAAACCGTAGCAACTGTAGGAGATGAAAAAGTAACATTGGGTCTGGCAAGCTATATGGTAAGAGACCAGCAGGCGCAGACCATGAGTTATTATAATATGCTGATGTCACAGTATGGTGTCAGCGGCTCTGCATCTAATGTGTGGGATCAGAAAGGAGACGACGGGAAAACTGTCGGGGAAAGCTCCAAAGATGGCGTCATGACGACAATTAATCAGTTGTATGTACTGAAAGCACATGCGGCAGATTATGACGTTACGATTACGGATGATGAAGAAAAAGCGATCAAAGAAGCAGCAGCGGAATTTATCAAAGATAACGATGAAAAGATCCTGAAAAAACTGGCAGTATCTGAAGACGACATCGTTACGTATCTGGAACTGGTAACGATCCGCAGCAAGATGCATGATCCGATGACTGCAGATGTAGATACCGAGGTCAGCGCCAATGAAAAAGATCAGACAAGAGTCACTATCGTAAAAGTTTCTACAGAAGGAACAGAAAAGGATGATGATGGTAATACCATTGATCTGACCGATGAAGAAAAAGCCCAGAAAAAAGACCTGGCACAGCAGGTGCTTGATAAAGTAAAAGCATCCGATGACGTGGCAAACGCAGATATGGATGCACTGGCAAAAGAGGTAGATGACAGTTTAAGTGCGACAGCACCGGCATTTACCACAGCGGGAAGTACCGATGATACACTGGATGAGGCGGTACAGGATGCAGCTCTGGAACTGAAAGACGGAGAAGTTGCTGACAGTGTGATCGAAGGCGACGACGGTTATTATGTAGTACGTCTGGATAAGATGCTGGACGAAGATGCGACAGAAAACAAAGAGAAGACGGTTATTTCAGAAAGAAAATCTGATCTGTTTGACAGCACACTGGAAGACTGGGTAAAAGAAGAAAAGATTAAAGTCAAAGATAAAGTATGGGATCAGATCACAGTCACCGACAGTGTATCTTTTGTATACAAGAGTGCCGACAGCAGCGATGATACAAAATCCAGTGACGTACAGGACAGTACAGAAGATACCTCTTCACAGGATAACAGTGAAGACACTACAACAGAAGACACAGCAGCAGAGGACAGCGCTGAGTAAATAAGATTTATAGAGAAAAAAGCGGAGGATACAGAGGATGAGTGTAGTACAGTGGACGACAGGAATCCAGCATATCGGAATTCCTACATCAGACATAGAAACAACGATCCGGTTCTATGAAGGTCTGGGATTTCAGACCATGCACACGAATCAGGTACCTGCCAACCAGGCAAAAGTTACTTTTTTGCAGCTGGGGAACCTGATGATCGAGACCTACGCCGAAGGTGGCAACGGCATTGGAGGCGCAATCAATCACTTCGCTTTAAACTGCACAGATATTCAGGCTGCTTATGCATGGATCTGTGAGCAGGGATATAAAGTGTTGTCGAATGGAATTGAAGAACTTCCATTTTGGGAAAAGGGTGTGGCTTTCTTTATTATCGAAGGACCGAATAAAGAACGGATCGAGTTCTGTGAACGGAAACAGTAATGGGACACTCCCTCTGTAAGTCCGTGGGAAGATAAAAAAGCTGATAATACTGAAATAGTGTTTTGGATATACAGAGGAAGGAGAAAACAATGACAAGACAGCAATTTGATGAACTGACAGCAAAAGGGGTAGTAATTCTGGACGGAGCCACCGGTTCCAACCTGAGAAAAGCAGGTATGCCGGTAGGCATATCTTCTGAGCAGTGGGTACTTGAAAATCCTTCAGTTTTACAGGAACTGCAGCGTGCCTATGTGGATGCCGGAAGCCAGATCGTATATGCTCCTACATTCGCAGCCAATCCTATCAGCCTGAGAAACTTTAGTCTCCAGGATCGGGTAGCCGAACTGAACACAAAGCTGGTAAAGATCTGTAAAGACGGAATCGGCAACCGGGCTCTGGTAGCGGGAGATATCACCACCACCGGACAGCTGATGGAGCCGAGAGGAACCCTGACTTATAATGAACTGTATGAGGCATATCAGGAACAGATGAAAGCCCTGGTGGATGCAGGAGTGGATCTGTTTGTTGCAGAGACCATGTTGAGCGTGGATGAGACGGTGGTTGCACTGGATGCAGCACAGGCAGTCTGCGATCTTCCGATGATCTGTACGCTTTCTCTGGAAGCAGACGGGAGCGCAATGTACGGAGGTAATGCCGTGGAAGCAGTTCTGACTTTACAGGAGATGGGAGCGGCTGCCGTAGGACTGAACTGTTCCGTAGGTCCGGATCAGCTGGAAGCAGTAGTTGCCAGCATGAAAGAAGTGGCAACTGTTCCGATCATCGCGAAACCAAACGCAGGCATGCCGTTTATCGATGACAAAGGCGAAGCTCATTACGATATGAATGCAGATGATTTTGCAAGACACACCAAACACCTGGTAGAAGTCGGTGCCGGAATCGTAGGCGGCTGTTGCGGAACCACCCCGGAATACATCCGGAAGCTGGCGAAGGCGCTGGGAAGATAAAAAATTTCAGAAATATAGAAAAGATGGTATGGAGAACTCCGTACCATCTTTTTTTGCAAAATAGAAACGAGACGTTTTTTATACAGTTGTTGTCTGAACAAAGGGAAAACTACACAAAGAAAAAGGAAAAAATTGTACAGTATTGTAATATGAAAAAAATGTATTTTCTGAGAAAATAAACTTGTATGGGAAAATCGTCAAAAGGACGGAAAGGGATTTTACAAGCATTTATGGAGGAAAGCAAAAATGAAATGTTACATCAAGGACTATCCAAGACCACAGTTTGTGCGAACTGACTGGGAAAATCTGAACGGAACCTGGGATTTTGGCTTTGACGATGAAAATGCCGGAGAAAAAGAGAAATGGTATCAGGAATTCAAAGGTGATAAAAAGATCAATGTTCCATTTACCTATGAGACAAAGTTAAGCGGCATTCAGGATGAAACCCGCCATGATTTTATCTGGTACCATCGGACGATCAGCGTGGATGGCGAAAAACTGGAGAACAATCGCTATATCCTGCATTTTGAGGGCAGTGATTTTATTACAAAAGTATGGGTAAACGGTGCCTATGCAGGAAGCCACAGAGGCGGCTATGCAAGATGCTCTTTTGACGTTACCAATCTGGTGCATGACGGAGAAAATGAACTGACGGTAAAAGTAGAAGACTCTTTTGATACCCAGCAGCCAAGAGGAAAACAGCGATGGATCAACGAAAACTTTGGATGCTGGTATGTACAGACCACCGGTATCTGGAAAACGGTATGGAGTGAATACGTACCGAAGATCAGCCTGGCATCCGTAAAAATGACACCGGATCTGCAAAATGCTGCACTGAAACTGGAATATGAAGTGGCAGCAGCGGAAAAAGATCTGGATGACGATCTGATGATCACAGCTACCGTTAGTTTTCGAGGAACAACGGTTGCAAAGCAGTGTGTGCTGGCAAATCAGAAACATGTAGAGACAACCATTAATGTAGCCTATGAAGGAACAGTGGGACTGGAATGGGGTGTCCGTGTTTGGACTCCGGCAGAACCGGATCTGTATGATATTGATTTTGCGGTTACTCACAAAGGGGAGATCGTGGATACGGTTGGTTCTTATTTCGCAATGCGTGAGATCCGTATTGATGGACCAAACATTTTATTGAACGGTCATCCGCTGTATCAGAGACTGATTCTGGATCAGGGGTACTGGAAGGATTCTCATCTGACACCACCAAGTGAAGAAGCATTGGTCGAGGATATTGACAAGATCCATGCACTTGGATACAACGGACTGCGCAAGCACCAGAAAACAGAAGATGAGAGATTCTTATATTGGTGTGATGTGAAAGGTATGCTGGTATGGAGCGAGATGGCAGCCGCCTATTGCTATACCGATTATGCGGTAGAAGAATTTACAAAAGAATGGATGGAAATTGTCCGACAGAACTACAACCATCCATGCATTATCACTTGGACTCCGATGAACGAATCCTGGGGTGTCAGCCAGATTGAAACAAGAAAAGTAGAACAGCACTTTACAGAAGCGGTATACTATCTGACCAAGAGTCTGGACACTATGCGTCCGGTTATTGTAAATGACGGATGGGAACACACCGTTTCCGATATTATCACCCTTCATGATTATGAAGAAGTGGGCGATACTCTGTACAAACGCTACACCGAATACAAAGACCAGATTCTGACCACAGAAGTATACCACAGCGGAAAATCTGCTCTGGCAAACGGCTACGAGTACAAAGGTCAGCCGATCATCATCAGCGAGTATGGTGGAATCGCTTTCAACAACGATGATTCCGGATGGGGATATGGTAATAAAGTCAATACAAAAGAAGATTTTATCAAGCGTTTTGATGATATTACTACAGCCGTCAAGAAAATCCCATATTGCTGCGGCTTCTGTTACACCCAGGTCAGCGATGTGCAGCAGGAGATCAATGGATTGATGGATATGGAAAGAAACTTCAAGGTTGAACCGGAGATTATTCAGGAGATTAATGAGCGTAAGGTTGGATATTGGAGAACGTTCATGTAAGGTTAAATAGAAGAGAGGATTTGTCGTAAGACGGACGCACCAGCCTCCCGGTTCGGGGGTGGGGCAACGTGGGCAGAGGCGTTTTGAGCTAAATTCCCATGCGCGCCTCGCGTGCTACACCATGAATAAAACCGGAGTGGCGTCCGGAAGTTTTTCATAAAAAGATATTGTTTCCTATGTAAGTTATGGTACATCGGAAATGATATCTTTTTTGTTTAGAAAAGATTGTAGAACAGATGTGTCATCCGTTATACTAAAAGTAACGGTAAAGATCGTTAGCGGCTTGGGCCTGTAGCCCGTGAGCTAAATTGATTTCCGGTACTCTCATTTGCACCACCATCTGTCCAGCCATTTCTGGCGAAAGGACGTACAGTAAACTGACAAAAGACAGAGTACCGTGCCGTAAATAAGATCCGGAGGTATTGATATGGATAAAATTTACGACATTTGTTGTGGTATTGATGTACACAAAAAACTGATTGTTGCCTGTCTGAACCATAAACGCAAGAAAGAACTCCGGGAATTCGGTGCGACCACCCGGGAACTGATGGAACTGGCAGAATGGCTGCAAAAAAATGAATGTGAGATCGTTGCGATGGAAAGCACCGGCTCTTACTGGAAACCATTGTATAACATCATGGAATCCTATGGTCTTCATGCGATTGTAGTGAATCCGGCACATATGAAAGCCGTACCAGGACGAAAGACAGATGTAAAGGATGCAGAATGGATTGCAGAACTGCTCCAGCACGGATTACTTCAGCCGAGTTATATCCCGAGTAAAGACCAGAGAGAGCTGCGTGAACTGGTACAGTATCGGAAAAGTCTCGTTGGAGAACGTACGCGGGAACTGAACCGACTGCAAAAGATGCTCGAAGGAGCCAATATCAAACTGTCAGGAACCGTGACAAATATCAATGGGAAAAGTGCCAGAAAGATCCTGGAATACATCCTGTCAGGAAATGAGATTGATGAGAAAAAATATGATGAGATGTATGAAGAAAAACTGATCGCCCATAACCTGAAAGCATCGAAAGAGCAGATCCTTGATGATCTGAAGGGATTCATGAGCCCTTTGCAGAGAAGGATGTTAAAGGAGCTGCTCCAGCATCTGGATGAATTAAACGTTCATATTGAAAACCTGAACGATGAGATTGACAACTTTATGAAACCAGAGGAAAAACAGGCATCCCAGGTGATCCAGGATGTTACAGGAATTGGTAACACCAGTGCACAGACAATCATAGCTGTCATCGGAACAGATATGGAAAGATTTCCCAGCGACCGTCATATCTCATCGTGGGCAGGGTTATGTCCGGGGGACAATGTGAGTGCAAAGAAACGGAAAAGTGGAAAGATCCGGAAAGGAAATGCATTGCTGAAATCCACGCTGGTATTATGTGCACATGCAGCGGTAAGACATAAAAGTTCCTATTTCCATGCCCAGTTTAAACGGATCAGTACCCACCGTGGCAAGAAACGTGCATATGTAGCAGTGGCACATTCGATCTTAATAGCGATTTATCATATCCTGAAAGACGGTGTGAAATATCAGGATCTTGGGGCAGAATACTACAATCAGTTTAATGCAGAGCGGAAGATCCATGCATACTTAAAGAAGTTGAAAGCATTAGGATGGGAACCACCAAAAGAGGCAGTTCCCGCATAAATGTAAAATGAATAAATCATTCTTAAAAGATGATAGGGATAGTTTGCGCTTTTTTCCATACGGAAGGTAAGGGGTTTTACAGTAAGTCCTAAGAAGAACTAAATGCCAGTTCGCGGAGAGCCGCTCACTGTCAAGTCCTTCTAAGGACTGGATCTTAAAGCTTGCTCTAAACGCCCACAAAGTGTTGCCGGATCCTGGCGGGAACCCCTGCCGCTGTGTGTTAACGGTGGGAGAAAGTTGAAATATGGTGGGAATGGCAGGAAATAAAAGGAATGAAGGGATAGAACTTATTCAGAGGGGGAGAACAGAAGGAAAATAGGGGGAGATAGTATGCTGAAAGCTGTGTTTAGAAAAAGTTTACTTGAGGGCAAGAAGATTCTGTTTTATAATATAGGGTAAGTAACCGGAAGTACACAGGAGTGACAGGTGGTTTCGGGGACAGTGTCTCATAAAATGTGGGATGAGAAAGGGATAAACGGATGTCAGAAGACAAGGATTTATTGGAAAAAGAAAAGCAGGGGCGAGAGACTTCTGATGAAAATACGAAGGAAGATGAATACGAAAAAGTCTGTTTTATGTGTCGGAGACCGGAGAGCAAGACAGGACCGATGATCACGCTTCCTCAGAATATACATATTTGTACGGAATGTATGCAGAAAAGTTTTGATACCATGAATAACAGCAATATGAATTACGGGGATCTGATGAGCCACATGCCCAATATCAGCATGATGGATCTGTCGAGTATTCCGAATCAGGTATCAGAGAAACAGAGAGTGAAGAAGAAAAAGAAAACGGAAGAAAAGAAGCAGGAATTTACCATGAAGGATGTTCCGCCGCCACATAAGATCAAAGAAAAACTGGATGAATATGTGATCGGTCAGGAACATGCGAAAAAGGTGATTTCGGTTGGTGTGTACAATCACTATAAACGAGTACTCAGCGCAGAGCAGAAAAATGGTGAAGTAGAGATTGCAAAGTCCAATATGTTGATGATCGGACCGACCGGAAGTGGTAAGACCTATCTGGTGCAGACACTGGCGAAACTGCTGGATGTGCCACTTGCGATCACGGATGCGACTTCGCTGACGGAAGCAGGTTATATCGGTGATGATATCGAAAGCGTAGTTTCCAAACTACTTGCGGCAGCAGACAATGATGTGGAGCGGGCAGAGCATGGAATTATCTTTATCGATGAGATCGATAAGATTGCAAAAAAGAAGAATACGAACCAGAGAGATGTCAGTGGTGAGGCGGTACAGCAGGGGATGTTAAAGCTTCTCGAGGGCAGTGATGTGGAGGTGCCGGTGGGAGCGAACAGTAAAAATGCCATGGTACCACTGACTACAGTAAATACCAGCAATATTTTATTTATCTGTGGCGGCGCATTCCCGGATCTGGAGGAAATCATCAAAGAACGGTTAAACAAAAAGGCAGCAATTGGTTTTCAGGCGGATCTGAAAGATAAATATGACAATGATAAAAATCTGTTGAATAAGGTAACGGTGGAGGATCTGAGAATGTTCGGTATGGTACCGGAATTTCTTGGAAGACTGCCGATCATTTTCACATTGCAGGGACTCGATGAAGATATGCTGGTGAAGATTCTTAAAGAGCCACGCAATGCAATCCTGAAACAGTATGAAAAACTACTGGAGATGGACGAAGTCAAACTGGAATTCGAAGAAAATGCGCTGCGTGCAATCGCAAAAAAAGCACTGGAAAAAGATACCGGTGCGAGAGCCCTGCGAGCGATTCTGGAAGAATACATGCTGGATATTATGTACGAGATTCCAAAGGACGACAGCATTGGAGAGGTGATCATCACCAAAGAATATATTGAACACACCGGTGGTCCGAAGATCCTTTTAAGAGGACAGGAGCCGCTGTTGTTGCAGTAAAACGGATACAAATGGGGTTTTATATTCAAGGAGGTATGACTTATGAACGAAGATTTATTTGGCAGCATTAAACAGACGATTACAGAAACAGCAGGGGCTGTAGGAAAGAAAACAGAGGAATTTGTTGAGACACAGAAGATGCGAAACAAAGTGCGGACACTGCAAAGAGAGATACGGAAAAAATATGCAGATCTCGGTGAAATCGTATACCGGCGTTACGTAGATGGCGATATGCCGGATGAAGAGCTGACCGGTCACTGTGAAGTGGTTATGGGTCTTCAGAAAGAACTGGCAGAGTGTAAAGAAAGCATGGCTACCAAACAGGGAAAAAATGTATGCCCAGCCTGTGGAATCTCCAACCCGAAAGACGCTGTATTCTGTATGTACTGCGGTGCGGAACTTCCGGGAGAAGAGGAAGAAAAAGAGGAAGACTGGTTTACCCAGGGTTCTGTAGAAGAGACAGAAGAAGAGACGAAAGAAAAAGAAGGCAAAGAACCGGAGAAAGAATCTGAAGAAGTGCAGAAAAAAGAAACAGAAAAGGCAGCACCGGAACAGGATGCAGAGCAGGAAGTATGGGATGCCTGTGTGCAGAAGGAGGACGGCGATGACAAGTGAAGAAAAACTGAATCGGTGTTATGAGGCGGTGAAAGAGCGGCTGCCGTTTGTACCGAAACTGGCGCTGATCCTCGGATCCGGTCTGGGGGATTATGCAGAACATGTAACAGTGGAAAAAACCATTCCATATGAGAGCATCGAAGGATTTCCGCGGTCTACGGTAGCCGGACACAAAGGACAGTTTGTATATGCAAAGGTAGAAGGGGTACCGACCGTTATGATGCAGGGGCGGGTACACTATTATGAAGGCTATCCGATGCAGGATGTGGTACTTCCGGTGCGTCTGATGAAGAAAATGGGTGCGGAGATCCTGTTTCTGACCAATGCCGCCGGTGGTGTCAATGAGAACTTCCATGCCGGGGATCTGATGATGATCACCGATCAGATTTCAAGTTTTGTACCGTCTCCGCTGATCGGAGCCAACAGAGAAGATCTGGGACCGCGTTTTCCGGATATGAGTGAGATTTACCGGAGGGAGTACCGGAAGATCATCCGGGAGAGCAGCAAAGCGTTGAACATTGATCTTCAGGAAGGAACGTATCTGCAGTTTACCGGTCCGGCGTATGAGTCTCCGGCAGAGATCCGCATGGTACGGACACTGGGGGCAGATGCAGTGGGAATGAGTACCGCGTGTGAAGCTGTCGCAGCCAACCATATGGGAATGAAGATCCTGGGAATTTCCTTTATTTCGAATCTGGCAGCCGGCATGAGTACACAGCCGCTGTCCCACAAAGAGGTGCAGGAAGCCGCCGATCTTGCCGCACCGAAATTCCGTGCGCTGGTAACGGAAGTGATCCGAAGAATCGGTGAACATGAAAAGTCAGAATAGTATAGAAAAAGGGGAGAAAAACGGAAGTTTTTCGCCCTTTTTTCGGTTATGATGAGAGTATCTGGTGTTTGGCAAAAACACAAAATGATAAATGTAAAAGGGAGAGATAAAACTATGGAAAAAAGATGGTGGAAAGAAAGTATCGTATATCAGATTTATCCGAGAAGTTTTAAGGACAGCAACGGAGATGGAATCG
>OJON01000234.1_pt1 | contig 36012 bp, 28 predicted proteins | sample 1598031 | NCBI WGS metagenome assembly OJON01 (sample SAMN01915216, study PRJEB22387) | human gut metagenome | isolation source: stool | host: Homo sapiens | place: USA | reverse complement strand
CTTGTTCGCTTCCTAAATTATTTGATGAGGAAAAGATAGATTTCCAGCCGGTTCAGTGTGTCAACTGGGCTGAATATCCTTACAAGCCAAAAGTAAGTTTCCGGATTGCGCATACCAAAGATTCTATTCTGTTGCACTTCAAAGTCAGAGAAGAAAGTGTACGTGCCAAGTATGGAGAAGACAATGGATCTGTATGGACTGATTCCTGTGTGGAGTTTTTCTCTGTTCCGGCCAGTGACGGAATCTATTATAATATAGAATGTAACTGCATCGGAACGATTCTGATCGGTGCCGGACCAGCCCGTAACGGTCGGGAACACGCTCCGAAAGAAGTGACGGCTCTCGTGCAGCGTTGGTCCAGTCTGGGCAATGAACCCTTCGAAGAACGTGTGGACGATACGACTTGGGAAGTAGCCTTGATTATTCCTTATGCTGCATTCTTCAAGCATCAGATACAGTCACTGGATGGAAAGGAAGTTAAAGCGAATTTCTATAAATGCGGGGATGAACTGCAAACCCCTCACTTCCTGTCATGGAATCCGATAAAGATTGAGAAACCGGACTTCCAGCGTCTGAACTTCCATCCGAATAATCCCCACTTCCATCTGAGGAATCTGTGCTTCCGTCAGAAGAGTCTGCACTTGCATCAGATGTACCATCTGTTCCGTCTGTGGAAGCTGCTGCATCAGAACCGCCCTGATATCCCGGCACGCCTCCATTACTGAGTGTGCTCGGCCAGAAATCCACATAACATGCATTCTGTAAGGTCACATTCTTGGCTTCTGCCATCTCACTTACCGTTACAAGTTTATATCCCTGTGCAATAAGATCCGGTATCAGTCTCAAAGCAGCCTTTACAGATGGCTCATGAATATCATGCATCAGGATGATAGTTCCATCTGTCAGATCTCCATTCATTACTGCACTGTAATCCGCATCTGCATCCAAAAGTTTCCAGTCTTCTGTGTCCAGCGACCACATAAAGAATGGCTTATTTACAGTATTATAAATATCTGAATTTCCATCACCGTAAGGTGCACGTGCCACACTCGCAGCCTGGCCACATGCCTGAATCAATGCGTCATCTGTATCAGAGAACTGCTTTGCAACTGCATCAAGATCAATTCTCGTCAGCTGTGTATGATCCCAGGAATGACTTCCAATCTCACATCCAAGTTCAAGCATACGTTTTGGTGCATCCGGATATGAACTGACATTCTGACCAAGCATAAAGAATGTTGCATGAGCATTATTCTGTTCCAGACAATCCAGTAATTCATCTGTATACTGTCCCGGACCATCATCAAAAGTCAGTGCCAGCATCGGACGTACCTTACTCGGATCATAAGATCCGTCTTCATTAAAGTAATAATCCTTCACTCCCTTTTCTACCCATCCTGTCTGTATATATCCGTTTCCGTCAAAAGAATAGGTAACACCATCTATATCCTGAAATCCATTTGAAAAATATGTACCGTCTGTATTCTGATACCACTTTCCGTTAGCATCCTCATGCCATCCGGCTGTCATCGCGGCAACCTTATCTGTATCTGATTTACCCTTCAATGGCTGTCTCACAGCAGCATCGGAATTTGCCTGAACTTCCTCTGTATCTGCCTGAGCCTGCACAGTCTGATCACTGCTTCCGCCTCCGGCTACATGATGTGCGATCGGAATAATAATTCCTCTCACCACAAACACCACCGCCAGGATCATGCCAATAACACAAAGTCCGATCTTTGTATAATGCCTGATCATCATCTGGCGTTTTTTTCTGCGCATTCTTTCGCGCAACACCCTCTTATCCATGGTTTCCTTTCCCCGCTTCTTTTTGTTAATTAGTCCTTAACAACGTACATTACAGTACGGAGTAATCCACTTTTATCAATAATCATAACTCATTTATCAGGTAAATACAATGCCAATTATTCACTCTGCTCAACCTCTTCCGTACCTAATTCCTCTTCCAGATTCTCATCTACATCTGAATTGTCCTGTCCGGAATCATCAACATCTTCATCTGATATATTCTGATCACTGTCCTGTTCCGCATTTTCTGCCGCAGCATCTGCATCATCTGCCAGCACATCACCGTTTGCAACTTTCTCACTCACACTCGCATTTTTTATAATAAAATCCTCCACTCTGAGAAGTCCGACTGATTCATCTACATAATCCTGTCCGTAAGTTCCAACCAGCTCTGCAATACTGGAAACACCCATCTGTTCTACCAGTTTATCCTGTAGCTGAAGGCTCTCTTTGTCGTCAAGTGACAGTCCCTCTGCATCCATGATCCCCTGCACGATCAGGTTCTGCTTAACCTTACCCTCTGCATACTGCTGACATTGTTCATCAAAATCATCCTGCGAAATACCCTGACTGTCTGTAAACTCTTCCAGAGTCATGTCTGCCTGTTTTGCATAAACTTCCATGCTCTTCTTAAATTCAGAAACAGCCTTATCCACATCTTCCTGTGGGTATTCTTTTACTTCAGAGTTTTCAAGTACTGTACTCCATGCAGTATTCTTAAGAACCTCCTGCGCAGATTCTTTTGCGTTTTTCTCAAGCTCACTGCGAATACTCTCACGATAATCATCTACTGTTGTATAATCTGTGTTCTTTGCAACCCATTCATCTGTAAGTTCTCCTTCACGCCGCACGTTCTGCACCGTAACCTTGTATATAACTTCCTTACCTGCCAGAGTTTCGTCTGCATAGTCTGACGGAAAATCAATTTTAATCTCCTTTGTGTCACCCTTTTTCATCCCGATCACACCATTTTCAAACTCCTCAAACATCTGTCCGTCGCCGATCACAAAGTCATAGTTATTGGCAGTACCACCGTCAAAAGTCTGTCCGTCTTTAGTGCCTGTATAATTTACAGTCACCAGATCCCCTTCTTTTGCTGCATCAGATACAGGTTCTGCCTTATCTTTCAGATTCTCATCAATCTGCGCCTGTACATCATCATCAGTGATCGCATCCACCGTATTGTCCAGAGTCAGTCCTTTATATTCTCCGATCGTAATATATTTCTCTACATTCTCAACAGACACAAGACGCGTAGTTCCTGTCTCTGCTTTCTTTCCGTCAGCAGCTCCTTCTGTCTTTGTACCGTCTGTGATAACAGCACCGCCATCACCACACGCAGATGCTGTCAGTGCAAAACAAACTGCAAGCATGGCAAGATATATTTTTTTCTTCATAATAATCAATACTCCCTTCTACATTCCAGGTACCGGAGTTGGTCTTGAAGAATCCCATACTTCCGATACATCAAAAAGATCACTGAGCATTTCCGGATTATAATACATTCTGTATCCATCCAGATTTCTTCTTCCCTGTCGAAAATAATCATCTGTAATCTGTACAAAATACTGACTGGAATCTACATTACAGAAATAGCGGTATCCCTGACTCTTATAAAACTCATATTTCTCATTGTCTGCCGAATATCCTTCCCAGCTTCCGATATCCGCACCAAATGCAAAAATGATCATATCTGTTTCTCCAAGTATGGGAGCCACATATTTCTTCCATTTTTTATCATCTCTTTTCAGATCATCCAGAGAAGTGGCAGCCACATCCTTATGTCCCCATGTATGGCTTGCAAATTCCCAGCCTTCTGCCTTCATAGCCTTAGCTACCTTTTTTGCATTTTTCACTTCCTGCTTATAGTTAAAATCCGGATGATCTTTCAGGAATTTTTTCTGATCATCCTGCAGTTTTTTTCCGGTCTTATATGCAATATCCGTACGATATCCCAGAACACCGTCATAACCTGTCATTGCAAGGATTCCCTTTCTTCCATGATAGGAAAAATCCGGATGTTCTTTTACAAAAGTATCGATCAGCGGAACCATATCATAATCCCCTGTGGAAACACTTCCGTCATCCTCAATATATTCGTTCTTAACCTCACCATTGGAATCCACTACAAGTTTAGACGCAAAACCATCTCCGTCCATATAGTGATAATAACTTACATCATCCTGAGAAAGCACAAATGGAATTTTTCCCGGCGGCAGCATAATACTGCCTCTGGACATAGTTCCGTCCTCATTGATAACCGCCATGTCGTGCGGACTGACCATGACATATCCCTTATCATACATACTCTGTATGATTTTGTTAAACTCATCAATTGTTGTCATATACTGGTTATATCCATTACTGTCTGAATCCCCGTCAAATGCTCTGGCAGTGTCTTTGATCAGTGTATGGAAGAACACGTGCGTGATCTGCTCCAGCGGATATTCTGTACAGGTGGCTTTCGTATTTTCGTAATCCGAAACTGCACTCTGCATATCCGTATTACTTTCGTAATCCGGCTGACTCTTAAGCAGTTCTATGGCGCCATCATAATCATACTGTACAGCCATAAGCGCTGCCTGCTCCATAGGATTTTCCTGTTTCTCATCTGCCTCTTCTGTATCTTCGTTGTCAGTCTGCTCTCCCTCATTCAGACCATCATCCTGCTGTGTATCTTCTGTACTTTTCTCTGTATCAGCATCCTGTTCATCAATTGTCTGCTGTTCTGTTTTTTTCTCAGTTTCCGCATTTTCAGCTCTGGAACTCAGAAATGGAATATCCTGTTCAAACGGAATGAGCCCACATCCGCTTACTCCCAACGAAATACTCAAAATAGCTGCTGTTACACATGCTATCCTTTTTCTCATATATTGTCCCCTTTCAGTTATGCACAGAGATTATACTCACCCCATAGTTGGAACCGGCACCGGTCTGGAAGAATCAAACACAGACTGTGCATCAAACAGATCTGAGAGAAGTTCCGGATTATAGTACATTCTGTATCCGTCCAGATTTCTTCTTCCCTGCCGGAAATAATTACTGCGGATCTGCACAAAATACTGGCTTGAATCTACATTACAGTAATAATTATAGCCCTGGCTCTTAAGATATTCGAACTTCTCCCCCGAATAATCTTCAACACTGGTAAGATCTGCTCCAAATGCAAAAATAATAATATCTGTTCCGCCTATCAGAGGATCAACATTTTCTTTAAACTTCTGTGTATCTGCCTGTAATCTCTCCAGACTGATCTGACTTACATTCTGATGTCCCCAAGTGTGGCTTGCAAACAACCAGCCTTCATCTTTCATAGCCTGCGCTACTCTGGCTGCATTTTCTCTCTCTGTATTCAGATTAAAATCCGGATGCTCATCCAGCCATTTTACTTTATCTGCATCCAGATCATCCGGACGGGTTTCATAACTGCTGTCTGTGCGATAACCAAGAATTCCATTGTAACCGGTAAGGGCAACAATTCCTTTAGCACCTCTGTAAGAAAAATCAGGATGTTCCTCTACAAAACGATCGATCAGAGGAACCATATCATAATCGCCTACAGAAATACTGCCATCATCTTCCACATATTCATTGCGGATTTTTCCTTCCTCATCTACGATAAGTTTGGTTGCAAATCCGTCCCCGTCCATATAATGATAATAACACACATCATCCTGCGAAAGCACAAACGGTACTTTACCCGGAGGAAGGAGAATCTCCCCTGCATTCATATTCCCATTTTCATCCGCTGTCGCCATGTCATAAATGCTGACCATGACATATCCCTTATCATACATGCTCTGAGTAATCTGGTTAAATTCATCAATCGTTGTCATAACCTGATCGTAATCTCCTGACTTGTAATCCCCGTCAAAAGCCTTACCGGTATCTTTGATCAGAGTATGATAAAAGACGTGTGTCACCTGGTCTAACGGCCAGGAAACGCAGGATTCCTTCTTTTTCTGATAAACCTTAACCGCATGCTGAAACTTCTCACTTGTCTGATAAGTCTCACTGTTTTGCAGCATACTTATGGCTTTATCATAATCATACTGTTTTGCAGCATACTTTGCCTGCCTGTAAAGAGTTTTGTCCTCTTCACTCAGTCCATCTGTATCCTGAACTTCAGGTGTCACCGCATTCTCAGCTTCTGCCTCTGCATTTGTCTGCTGAGCTGTTTTTTCTTCTTCTGTTTTCCTGTCTGCAGATTTCACCATCTGCGCAATCTTAACCTGCTGCTCACTGACAAAATTCTGCAGCTCTTCCCCGTAAAATCCTATTCCAATCCCAATTGCAGCGGCCGCCACCACCACTATGCAGCCTGCGATACGCAGTCTTTTTTTTCTGCGGCGAAGTTTATTGCGGCGTTCCAGTCTGGCTGCCCTACGGGCTTCATAAGCTTTATTATCATCAAAAAAGAAATCTTCGTCCTCGCTTGCTGCCGGAGGGTCTTCGTTTATCTCTTCTGTATTTGGTTTTTCTTCATTTAGTTTTTCTACATTTGGTTTTTCTGCATTTGGTTTTTCTGCATTTAGCTCTTCTGCATTTAGTTCTTCTGCATTTGGTTCTTCTGCATTTGGTTCTTCTGCATTTAGTTCTTCTGCATTTGTCTTTTCTGTATTTACTTTTTCCTTATCTGAAAGTCGCTCCTCTTTCTTCTCAGAGTCGGGCTTTAATTCGCTCATGCTTTTCTCCTTTTTATCATATCCGTTTTTTACTCACAAATTATTCTGTCACAAAATAACTCCACAATTCCCGTTACATATATTATAACCACACATTATGATTCCATCCTGTAAAAATGGCTTTAACTGTTCCGCATATTTCCCACTACTGTTCGCTCCGGCAAATATTGTCGCATTACAGTTTTGCTACAATTATAACCTTTCATAATGTAAATTTCTACCGCTTTCCATCCATTAATTCTTTTTTTGCAATTGCGTTTTACCTTATTTAATGATAAAATAATTTTTATGCAATGGACTGTCCGTACCAACAGTCCCTGTGAAAACACATACATTAGGGAGGATGCAAATGAGTACAGTAACAATAGTCCTTCTGGTCATTCTTGTTATCCTGATCGCTGCACTGATCGGTTTATATTTCTTCGGAAAAAAAGCCCAGAAGAAACAGGAAGAACAGCAGGCTCAGATTGAAGCAACTAAACAAACCGTTTCCATGCTGGTTATCGATAAAAAGAGGATGCCACTGAAAGAATCCGGACTTCCTCAGATGGTAATTGAACAGACACCTAAACTTATGCGCCGTTCCAAGCTTCCAATCGTTAAAGCTAAAATCGGACCAAAGATTGCGATCATGATCGCAGATGAGAAGGTTTTCGACCTGATCCCGCTTAAGAAAGAAATCAAAGCCGAAGTAAGCGGTCTTTATATTGTAGGCGTAAAAGGAATCCGCGGTTCCCTTCAGACACCGGCTCCCAAAAAGAAAGGTTTCTTTGCAAAATTCAAGAAAGACAAAACTGCCAGATAAACGCAGTCAGACATATAAACTAAAGGTCAGTGAATCGTGTCATCCATACACACAGATCACTGACCTTTTTCTGTTTTGATCAGACAGATATCTGCAGCGAAGCAGAGAACTTATCAGATCTGATCAAATTGTAAAATTCTTACAGTCCTTTGGCTGTGCCTTAATCGCAAGATAACAGTCTGCCACATGCTCCTGGTTCATATCAAGCGCATAATCCACTTTCATGTCAAGACCGCCATCACTCTCCTGCAGATTCAGATTCGTCGCCGCAATCCCCATTTCAATAGTTCCATAGGGAGTGGTATAGTAAGTCATATTCTTCTTACCCTGTTCAAAAACCATATGAACATTGACCACACCTTTCTTGCGGACCTCCATTCCCTTCCGGGAAATTTTTATGTAATTGACGGTAGGTTCTGCAAAATCCTCCATGACTTCCTCATAGCGCAGATAATGACTTCCGTTCCGGAAATAATACTGTCCCGGTACAACAATCTCCAGAGGTTCCTGTTCACCGTCTGCATCCATTGTCTGAAGTCCCCTTACATGAATCAGCACTTCTTTATCCATTCTTCTCATACTCCTGTTTTTATACTGTTCAAAACCTGTTTTTATGTATCTATATTATAACCATTCAGCAATCTGCTGTTTTTAATACTTCTCAATATCTATTTTTTTCGTCATCTCCACATCATATGGAAGAATCGAATTGGCAAATGCCTTAAACTCATCTGCCAGATCACTCACATAGAAGCGATACGGAAATTCATTCTTCTCTGTACCTTCACCGGCAAGTCCTTTTTCCTCCAGAAGCCTTCCCAGCTCCAGTGCGGTTTCATAAGCCGGATTCACCAGACATACTCCGTCTCCCATGATCTTTCTGATGGTGGAACGAAGCAATGGATAATGAGTACATCCCAATATCAGTGTATCCACCTGCTTATCCTGAAGTTCTTTCAGATATCTGGCAGCGACCTCATCAGTCACCGGATCATGAAGCCACCCTTCTTCTACCAGTGGCACAAACAGCGGACATGCTTTGCCGAAAACAGTGATCTCCGGATCCAAATGCTTCAGATACTCTGCATGTATCCCACTTCCTACAGTTCCCACAGTACCAATGATTCCTACCCTCTTATTTCTGGTCTGGGCAGCCGCCACCTTCGCACCCGGTTCTATCACGCCAATGATGGGAATGTCAAACTCATCCCTCACTGCATCCAGGGCAAAAGCGCTGGCTGTATTACATGCAACCACAATCGCCTTTACCTGCTGCTGCTGAAGAAAACGAATGATCTGCCGGGAATACCGGATGATAGTTTCCTTCGATTTACTTCCGTAAGGCACTCTCGCCGTATCACCAAAATATACGATTTTTTCTGAAGGAAGATTACGCATGATCTCACGCGCAACAGTCAGCCCTCCCACACCGGAATCAAATACTCCTATCGGTGCCTCTCTGTCTATTTTCATTGATTTCTATTCTCCATCTCTATTGATTGTCTCACTATTCTATCACCAATCAAGAGCCTGTGCAAGCCAGAAGGATATCTTTATGTCATCTTTCTGTCCTTTATTTTCCTCAGGGAACTGCGAGAAGCAGAATTTCGGGTACAATGTCCCCCACCATGCAGTAACTGCAGTCTGTTCCTGTCGTCTTTCAGCGATTTTTGCTATCTTCCCGGACATTCCCGGCATTGCTCTCATCATAAGAACACCAACAGCTGCCACGAACAGAACAAACGACAGTTTTCTTCTTAATTTTTTGTTCTTACTCTTTTTATTCATCATTGTCCCTCTCTCCTGTTATATCTTATCAGTTACCATATCTGCCTTTGTTATTTTCCTATATATTTTCTTATTTTATATGGAATTTTCAGGCAGCACTTTAATATTTGGATTATGCCAATATTTTCCTGATTTATACTTCCACTTCCAGACTTCCATTTCTGATCTTCACAATCGGAAGTCGCAGGATTTTATCTTCTTTATATTTTTCATAGAAAAGCTCTCTGAGTGTCACAGCCGTAATATTTCCTCCTGACATTCTGTTTCGGATCAGTCCTGTAATATATTCTCCTGCTGATGAATTATCCTCCCCATGCCAGTTCAGGATCTCCCCTGCGTCCTCCGCTTCAAACACATAAAGATCTTCCCCCACAAAAATCTCCTGTTTCAGATAATCCAGCACCATTCTCCATCTTCCGTCCTCCACCAGTGTCCTCCCCATGACCAGAACCTGCAGATGCCCCATATCAAGAAGTTTTTCCTGTGACTGATCATACATTTTTTCAATCCGGGTGAAATCAGCACCACTGATCTGCAGAACCCGGGAACCGCCATCTTCTTCCTCTTTTCCCTGCCCCGTACTCTCAGAAAGATCCGGCATCCCATAGGTAAGACAGATTCCTTCTTCTGAGGCATCCACGCCAAGTGCCATAGGATACATTCTCTTCTCCGGTTCCACAGCCACACCACATCCGCTCATAAAAAGACTGACTGACAAAATCCCGGTCACCACACCGACTGCCCTTTTCCTCTGCTTCCTGCGGTGTCCCTTTCCTCTGATAAACATATAAAACTGGCAGATGAGAATTCCCGGGACGAAAATATGCGCCAGACACCATCCAAAATAATCCAGTATTCCTTTTCCCTCTTCTTCCAGAAGCGAAATCAGGAAAACCAGTGCCGGAAGCCAGAACCTCCCCCTACCAGGATGAGATTTCCCGATAATCTGATTTCCATAATACAGCAGACTCCCTATTGCAAAAAGCAGGCTGTAAAGCAGAAATCCCATCCACAGGATGTCAAATCTGGCCAGTACATTTCCCGGAAGATCTGCGCCTGCCAGCAGAGGCAGGACCGGATAACTTTCCGCCGCTACCCTGTCATATCCCAGAACTGCCGGAAGCAGAAGCTCCATTCCAATAAGAATCCCCCCAAGTGTCAGGATCCCTCCTGCCACCGTCTTTCCTGCACTTCCGTATTTCTCCACATTTCCCAACAGAAATGGCAGCAATGCAACCGGCGAAAAAGCACACAGAGTTCCATAAAAAGACTGACTGACATTTCTCACTGTAAGCTCCTCCCACCGGATTTCTCCCATGAGATATTCCGTTTTTGCCTGTGGCACACAAAGTATCATCATTATCATAATCCCGCCAAGAAGCAGGCCACCTGATACTTCCGCCATTCTTCCTCTTCTCTGTACACCTTTGCAGGTTCCGACAGAACATACCAGAACCGCCCAGAATGCGATCCATCGGCCGGATACTCCTGTGATCAGCTTTGCAGGAACCAGCCTCCTGAGAAGTGCCAGCAGATATCCTCCCGCCATCAACACATAGATCAGAAAAAAAATCCCGATCAGCCTTCCCGCAAAAGCACCTGCAGACTTTACCGGATCTTCAAATGAAGGTGTCAGCCGTATCAGCCAGATTACATAAAACCCAAGCAATATCAGCGCAAAAATCATTCCCGCCACTGCACTGATCCCGTTCATTCCACTCTTTCCGAAAACGCAGAGCATAAATGGTGCCAGTAATGCCAGTATCATCTGCCTGTACAGCTGCCTGTGGGAAATTCTGTTATTCTCTGCAAATCTCATGAGCCGGACTCCTTTCTCTTTAAACGGATCTTCTGCTCCTCTCTTGCATAAAGCGGTCGTAATACCCTCTTGCGCAGCGGAACTCTCAGAACCCCTTCTCCTCTGCTGCCCTTCTGTTCTTTCTTTATAAAAGGAACCAGGTAAGGAATACCAAAACTTATCAGGCCTGCCAGGTGCCCTATAACCAGATATACTCCCAGCACGATTCCGTAAATTCCCAGATAACCTCCCAGGATCAGAAACCCATACTTCACCAGCCGAAATGCTGCTGCAAACTCTTCATTTGGAACAGTCATAGAGCCAAGCGCAGTCAACGCCACGATCATCACCACGATCGGACTCACAAGATTTGCCTCTACCGCTGCCTGTCCGATCACCAGTCCGCCAACAATGCCAATAGCATTTCCCAGAGATCCCGGAACTCTCACCCCAGCCTCCCGAATCAGTTCAAAAGCCAGTTCCAGAAAAATCAGTTCCACCACACTGGAAAAGGGCACTCCTTCCCTCGCCTCCGCAAAAGACAGTATCAGTGCAGATGGCAGAATCTGTGTATGGAAACGTATCACTGCCAGATAAAGTCCCGGCAGAACGGTCGCCATGATCACAGCCAGATATCGCAGTATTCTGAGAAAGGAAGCCATCTCGAACCTGTGATACCAGTCCTCGCTGCTCTCCATGAAACTGCTGAAATTTCCCGGAAGGATCAATGCTTCCGGAGAATTATCACACAGAATCACAACCTTACCTTTCAGGATTTCCTGCACAGCACGATCCGGACGTTCCGTTGTCTGATACTGAGGAAAAGGAGAATACCACACATCTTCTGTCAGCTGTTCAAGCATACCGCTGTCAAGGATTCCGTCAATCTGAAATTCTTCCAGCCGTTCCTTCACTTCTTCCAGAAGTCCCTCATGTACCAGGTCATCCATGTATAACACCTGCGTTAAGGTATGAGAGCGCACACCGATTTTATATTCTTCCACCTTGAGTCTGGTATCACGAAGCCTTTTTCTTATCAGTGCACTGTTACTTTTCACACTGTCTGAAAATCCTTCCCTGGAACCCCGCAGCACCTTTTCCGATTCTGCCTCCATCACACCTGTGGATGGATAACCTTTGCTGGAGATTTTCATCGCCTTGTCATATCCATCTATGAAAAACACTGCATTCCCTGCAAGCATGGCATCTATGGACTCGTCAAGATTCTCCAGTTTCTTTACATCTGCGATTCCAAGACTGTTATGCCTGACAAATTCCTGAATATCCTCCGGCGAAATCTCCCAGAAATGATTGATCATCTTTCCAAGAGCAGAATCATCCAGCATCATATTGGAAACCGCAACTTCTATATAGACCATAAGGCAGTCCACCTTATGTTTATCTCCCAGCCGCATGGGACGGATCAGAATATCACTGCAATTTTCCAGCCTGCTTCGCAGATATTTCTCATTCTCCCTCAGATTTGCAGATACTTTCCGGGATTCTTCCAATTTCTTCAATAATTTCCCACCTCGTTTCATACCGGTACATCGTTTTCGATGTACCAGACAGATCTGTTGCCAGTCGGCAATATTCCTAAACTCACTTATACACACATAGATGCGCAAAAAAAGAGAGGCATCCCGCCTCTCTTAGAATTTCCCGATATTCAGATATTATACCATTCTTATCTGTGTCCCCTGGATTTCTCTTTCTCTGCACGTTCACGTTCTGCATCCTCAGCCTCAATAGAACGCATGATAGCCATTCTCTGATTCTCGATATGCTGGAAAGAAAGCTGTTTCGCGCGTTCCACGTCGCGCTCTCTGATCGCCTTTGTCAGTTCCTCATGTTCCTTCACCAGAACATCTCGTGTTTCACCTTCTTTCAGATATTCTACACGATAACGATAAATCTGCTCACGCATATTGTTGAGCACCTGGATCAGTCTCTTATTATCAGAAGCCTGATAAATGACCTCATGAAATGCAACGTCAGCCTCCGCAAGCTTAACAAGATTTCCCTCTGCGATCGTATGTTCAAACTCCTTGGCAGCAAGCCAGAGTCTCCTCATTTCTTCTTCAGTCATACGGGCACATGCTTTCTCAATAGCCACATTCTCAAGAGCAATACGGACCTCCAGAACATCATTCAGATCCTTCTCTGTGATATTGGCAACCTGGGCACCACGTCTTGGGATCATCACTACCAGACCTTCCTGCTCCAGCTTACGCATTGCCTCTCTGATAGGAGTTCTGCTCACGCCAAGTCTCTCTGCCAACGCAATCTCCATCAGTCTCTCACCAGGTTTCAGTTCGCCCTTCAGGATTGCCTGACGCAGCGTATTAAAAACCACATCCCTTAATGGAAGATATTCATTCATATTTACTGAAAAATCACTTGTCATTTGTATTCCCTCCTGCTTTCGTTACTTCTGTGGCAAAAACCGTCTTCGCCAGCCGGCTCTCTCTGAGAACCTCTGCTGCCGCCTCCATCTTCTCACGATCATCAAAGATTCCGAACACTGTAGGACCACTTCCGCTCATCATCGCCTTTAACGCACCATGACTCTCCATCAGTGCTTTGATTTCGCCAATTACAGGATATTTCTCTATAATTCCCGGCTCAAAAACATTTCCCATCTTCTGTGTCATTGCCAGAAGATCTCCACGTTCTATATCTCCTATCATCCCATCAATATCCGGATGAGAAGAAATCTTATCCAGCTGAAGGCTCTCATAGGCAGCTTTGGTGGAAACATTGATTCCGGGCTTACCGATCAGTACAAAACAGTCCGGCACCTGAGTGATCCTGGTCAGTTTCTCCCCGATCCCCTCTGCCAGGGCAGTTCCTCTCATCACACAGTACGGAACATCTGCCCCGATATTCACAGCACGATCCATCAGTTCCTTCTGGCTCAGTCCCAGTTTAAAAAGCCGGTTGATCCCCACCAGTGCAGCTGCCGCATCCGAGCTTCCGCCTGCCATACCTGCTGCCACAGGAATAAATTTCTCAAGATGGATATCCACACCACCCTTAACCTGAAATTCATCCATCAGAAGCTTCGCCGCCTTATACACCAGATTTCGTTCATCATTCGGAATATAGGAATAATTGACAGACAGGGAAATCCCCGACTTCCTCACCCTCTTCATCTCCAGAACATCATACATCTGTATCGTCTGCATGATCATCCTGACTTCATGATAGCCATCCTCTCTCTTTCTGAGAATATCCAGTCCCAGATTTATCTTCGCCAATGCACGTAAACGCATAAAATCCTCCGTTTCCAGCAATATCATCCGTATATAACTGTACTTTCGCAATTATATTTGTACTTTGTATACAATAAAACTCTTTGTGCATATTTTAAATCATTTTTTTTTAGTTTTCAATATAGGAGTTTTCATTTTTTCCGGAAATTTTTTTCATTATCATCCCTGCCTGACAAGAATTAACGACTGCCCCGGCTTTACCTCTTTTTCCGTAAGACTGTTCACACCCGAAATCTCATCCACAGTTGTATAAAATTTCTTTGCAATATCCCACAGGGTATCTCCGGCCTTTACAATATAGACCGTAATTCCCGGCATACTTTCCAGTTTCTTACGATCCAGCGGCTGTTCTTCCACAGATTCAATAAGCTGCTCTTCCCACTGTCTGAACACAAGCACATTCAGTCCCACCGCCGCCTTGACTTCAATCTCATCCCCATCTGCCATTGCAGTGGAAAGCTGTTCAAGGTCAGCCTGAAGTAAATATGTGCAATCCTTCCCGATCTCTTCTGCCTCGATCAGATGGGTAAACGGAAGCATGGCATCCATAGAATAAAACGGCATTTCATCATTTCCAATAATATACAGGATCTTGAGTGCCACAATTCCTTCTGCCACAATTCCCTTATCCGTAATCCTGGTCTTATCTACTTTTACCTTACCGCTGCTGTGGCAAAGCTGCAAAACTTTTCCCTGACTCTCCTTAACTTCTATCCGGTCTGTCAGACGACACCTGGAAAAATTCCGTACCAGAAGACTTTCCAACATTTCCTTTTTCCGATGAAGAACACATTCTTTGTGTGGGCTGTATGCATCAAGAAGAAGTTCATGCTCCTCTTCCCTGTACATTTTCATATTTAATTCCAGTACCACATCCACCTGCAGGATACGTTCTTCACCATCCGGATCTGGCTTTACCTCTATCCCCTGATGAAGAAGAGACACCTCAATATGTGGGATCAGATCTTCCATACAGCCACTGCATTCCATCTCATTGGAAAAAGGCATGGTATACTCCAGCCACTGAGGTGGATTCTCCTCTTCATACCCTGTATACAGAAGAAAAACTGCAAGCTCTCCTTTCACCCGGAGTTTGTTCTCTCCCGGCCGCAGGTCCAGATTCCTCGGTTCAGCCATATACCACAGAAGGTTTTCTACATTAGGTCTGTTTGACGCAAGAGTAATATCATCCTTAATGCGCAGAGTATCTTTTTTATGTACACGAAGACTCATAAGCCGGACTTTCTCCGTTTTCACAGAGACTTCCTGATCCTCTGCGGAAACCGGAAGTTCAACGACTGCCAGTTCATCTACCACTGCATAAAAAGTTACAATTGCTTTAATATTCAGTTTTCTGGAATGGATCATATGAACACTGAGATCCTCAATCTCCCATTTCAGACACAGCTTATCTCCCCCTTCGATTCCCTCCAGATTAATCATCTCATCCAGCGGAAGCTTCGCAGAAAGGCTGTAAATCCTGCCCTCTTTTTCCCCCACATAAAGCAAATCTGCATTTAATGTCCCTTTAAGAAGCGCTCTTCCTTCACTCAGCCTCACTTCCTCCATGGAAACATCCGCTTTGCTCTGCACCAGTCTCCCGATATCCGGTTTCACATCGGGCACATTATAGTCCTCGTCAAAAGTCGCCTGCGCTGTCGCTTTATTTTTGATCCGCAGCATCTGAATACTTTCTTTTTTTAATTCCAACCTGCTTCCTTCCTTTCTCTGTTTACTTTATGATAAAACCCAAAAATTCTATCGGTTTCTCTGTTTCTCTGATTTTCAGGACAATACAGGGATAAGACGGTTCACTGCCTGCATCCGCTTTCTCCGGACCTATCAGCCTTGTCTTGCAGAATACTGCGTTCTCTGATTCGGAAACCTCCTCCACCTGAATACTGTACCCTCCTGTAAGCTGCTCTCCATATCCCTTCATCAGATACCTTATATCTCCCACCTGATAGGTCATCTGAAATACTTTCTTTTTCTTCTGTTCCATCAGTTCTGAAATCTCTTCCGGAATTTCCTCCTGCTTTACGATCGTATATTCCAGAGGTGTACGTTCGCCCTCCTCAATCCTGATAAACTGACAGCCCGCCGGCAAAAGAGCCAACAGCAACACACAGAGCAGTCCTCCTGTCCTTTTGCCCATAATGTACCCCTGCTCATTCTTCGCTAAATATTCTATGCCGGATACAGCCCTGTTATTACCATGCTCTATGCTATATATCTGACAGTAACTGCTTTTCTGCAGGAAAGAATCCTGTCCGGAGGTCTTTATTTAGCGCCAAAATTGTTACTGTTCACTCCGTTCACAGTAACGTAGCCAAAATTCATTATACTATGATTTATTTCTTGCAGGATATCTCATAATTCCTTATAATAACTTCTATACTTATATATGGGCATCAGCATTATATAATGCCCGGAAAGGAATTAACGAATGATACGATTTATCCTCGTCTGTATTGTTGTGATCGGATACCTGATCCTGTCCATCCCCATCTTGCTGGTCGAATGGATCATCGGCAGATTTTCTCCTGAAAAGAAGGATATCAGCTCCCTTAGGATCATCCAGGCAGTATTCCGATTTATCCTTAAGATCACCGGTGCAAAGATTACTGTGATCGGAGAAGAAAATGTGCCAAAGGACACACCTGTACTTTATATCGGCAACCACAGAAGCTACTTCGACATACTTCTTACTTACTCCCGCTGTCCGATCCGTACAGGCTACATTGCCAAAAAAGAGATGGAGAAAATTCCTCTTCTTTCCACATGGATGCGTTATCTCCACTGTCTCTTCCTTGACAGGAAAGACATCAAACAGGGACTCAAAACGATCCTGACCGCAGTAGACAAAGTAAAATCCGGAATTTCCATCTGTATTTTCCCGGAAGGAACCCGAAACAGAAATAAAGATGAGCTGGACATGCTTCCCTTCCATGAAGGAAGCTTCAAAATCGCTACCAAGGCCAATTGCCCGATCATCCCAATTGCGATCAGCAATTCAGCCAACATTTTCGAGGCACACTTCCCGAAGATATCTCCTGCAAAAGTTGTAGTAGAATACGGTAAGCCGATCTATCCGGATGAACTGAGCAAAGAAGATAAGAAGCATGTCGGAGAATATACGCAAAACGTAATTCGCGAAATGCTTATAAAGAACAAACCACTGACCGAAAACTAATAAGACCATCACTAGAGCGTGTCTGAAAAAGACTTTCTGCAAGATGTGCGTCACAATTTGTGGGAATGATTTTTCAGACACGCTCTAGTCCGGCAGAGCGTAAAAACAAAAATTTACGCTCTGCCGGACTGTTATATATCAAAATTTCCATTGTATCTGGACTGATCCGGAAAATACCTTAAGTGACCTGATCATCTTATCAACTGTAAACCTCTTCTCCTCAAAATCAATCTCTCCCCACAGACTTATATTAGATGCTACCTTTTCCATCTGCTCCGGTGTCGCATGATTCTCCGCAAGCACCGATAATTTCTCCAGCTTTAACTGATGCATCTGGTCTATTTCTTCCACTCTCTGATTAATATAATCTGTCAGTGTTTCTCCGGCACCTGCCAGAGAATCCACAAGCAGAGAAATCTCCTTTTCCATTTCCTCAATCTCCCTGTAAATCTGCTTTACCTGCGGATTTTCCTTTAACTTCGTATAAGTGGCAGGAGACTGTCCTTCACGCAGCTTACGTACCATCTCTTTATATACATAATTCTCCACATCTTCAGTATAAACCTTCCCGCACCCCGGGCAGGCTTTGTTGTTCAGACGCTTCGTACATCTCAGGTACTGTTTACCGGACTGTATTTTAATACTCATAAGTGCGTATCCGCAATTGCCACATTTCACTTTCCCTGCCAGCCATGTATTCACAGCTTTCCTATTGGCCTGAATCGTTTTATTTCTCATAAGCTTGATCCTGCAGTTCAGCCACTGCTCCGAAGACACAAGCCCTTCATGAGGTGCCACCACCAGCATATGACCCTTAAGATTCTGCAGCTTATCTGTCTGCGCATCCCGCCCCTGATAAAGATAACATCCATGAATCCCGTCAAACTGCTCCGGACTGCTTACTATATTGGTTCCATGGCTCCTGAAAAAACGGTACACATCCATATCAGCCCGCACATATACCGGATTTCTCAGAAGCTGGGCCAGCATGGAACGTATCAGTTCCTTTCCGTAGAACTGCACTCCCTTTTCCGCATAATATCTGGTGATATCCCCATAAGAAGTGTCCGGTTGTTCGTACATATCAAAAATTTCCCGCACAATTGCCGCTTCCCCGGGTTCTTCCACAAGCTTCTTTGTATGGATTCCTTCCATCAGGATCTCCTCTAGCCGATAACCATAAGGAGGCTTGCCGCCCATGCGAAAACCTTTCTGACTTCTGGAATAATATGCATCGCTGACACGCTTCTGAATAGTCTCACGTTCCAGTTGCGCAAACACAATGCAGATATTTAACATTGCCCGTCCCATAGGTGTCGAAGTATCAAATTTCTCTGTAGAAGAGACAAATTCCACCTGATACTGCTGAAACAGATTCATCATATTGGAAAAATCCAGAATAGAACGGCTGATCCGATCCAGCTTATACACGATCACTTTCTCCACTTCCCCTCTGCGGATATCTGTCAGAAGCTGCTGAAGCTGTGGCCTGACTGTATTCTTGCCGCTGTAACCCTTATCCTTGTACTCTTTGAAACTTCCACCCTTTAACTCGTACTTGCAGAACTCGATCTGACTTTCAATAGAAATACTATCTGCTCTGTCCACTGACTGCCTTGCGTAGATTGCATTGATTCTCTTCATAGGGATCCTCCTTTATGAAATGAAATAATTGTTGTTTTGCCGGGCAATGTTGTTACCGTTCACCCTGCATTCCGCAACACGTCTTGCAATGCACAGAATAAACAGTAACCGGCACTGTAACCATTCAACAATTCCTCCTCCAGGAAAAAAAACCTGAGCGATTACATTTTGTCAATACAATTACGATAACAAATATTTAAAAATGTGTAAATCGACTTTTTTCTATCTTTATGTATAGATTTTTCCGACAGTTCCATTGTATAATGATGTCATAAACATTCCTCTACAATCAACTCGTTCCTCTGCTGATCATTTATAACTGTCCTGTACCGTTACCGTTCACTCTATACCTGTGTCACCGACTAAAAGGAGATTTCCCATATGAGAAGAAAATGTACCGATTCCCTGATATACTGGAAAAAAAATCCCGGCCGCAAACCTTTAATCCTCCAGGGGCTTCGCCAGACAGGCAAGACCTGGCTGCTTATGGACTTCGGAAATAAACAATACGAACATACACTCTACATCAATCTGGAAACAGACCGCTCTGCTACAGACTATCTGTCTGTTCCACATGATCCACAGGAAGTACTGCTTTTTCTGGAAACCTGTGCAGGAAAACCACTGCGCCCTGCCTCTTCCCTTCTGATTCTTGACAATATCCAGTGCATTCCTCAGATTTCCACACTTCTTACCTCTATTGCCCTGGACTTTCCACAATATCACATTGCCTCTATCTATAAAGGTGTGGTTAACTCTGATTCTTTCTCCGTCCACGACTTTGATATCCTGACTCTGTATCCACTGGATTTTGAAGAATTTCTGTGGGCCAATGCTGAGTTTGCCCTTACAAGAGAAATCCGCAATCATTTCTCCGATTTCAGCCCAATGGGAAAGAAACTCCACGAAAAAGCCCTGTCACAGTTCCGTCTCTATCTGATCATCGGCGGAATTCCTGCTGCCATTATGGAATACAAAAAAGAAAAGAAGCTCCTGCTGGTACCTGACACCCAGCAAAAGCTCCTTAATCTTTTTCTCAGCGATATTACTGCTCTGGCTCCAAAAGGAACCGCCCGCTACTGCCGCAATGCCTGGCTCTCGATCCCTGCACAGCTCGGCAGAACCAGCCGTAAATTCCAATACACCCGCATTGCAAAAGGTGCTACTGCCAAAGTCTACCACGAACCCCTGCAGTGGCTGATCAGCACCGGACTTGCCATTCCCTGCCAGACAGCTGTCTGCAGCAAACCTTCGGAAACCTCCTTACATCTGTATCCTGTTGACACCGGATTATGCTCATGCATACTAAAAATCCCTGCCTTCCAGCTTCTGTCAGGAGAAGAAACCACCGCCGGTACAGCCTGTATCGAAACCTTTCTGGCACAGCACTTTATCCGGAATGGCTATGCCCTCTCCTACTGGTCCAGCGGCAACCAGGCGGAAGTTCCCTTTTTACTGTCCAAAAACAGTCATTTTATTGCCATAGACTACCGCACCACCCCACATCAGAAGTGCAGGAACCTTATGCAGCTGAATAAATCTTCTCTCTCTCCTGCACCCACGCAAATGTATTTAATCTCTGCCGAAGACTTCAGGCAAAAAGAAGCTTATCGGATCGTGCCTTTATATGCGGTATTTTGCATATAGAACATGACAGCTACAACAGGCAAAAGCAGACTCCGGCCGGTAGTTCTTCTCGCTTTCACATCTTCGGAAACGAAGAAAAAACATCTTCAGCCATATCTCTCTGATATGGCTGAAAACTTTTTACGCATTGTTAAGGCTCTTCCTGATAGAATTTTCCATTTACCAGTATTTTTTTACATAATTGACAGCCTCTTCCTGTGACAGGGAAAATTCATTCATGATGTTTCTGACTGTATCTGTTTCACTTATATTAAAATTCCTGCAGGTTCTTACAGTCGCACGAATGCCTTCCTTTCTTCCTTCCTCGACACCTTCCTGCCTTAACTCTTCCAATGCATTACACATATTGATCTGCCCTCCTTTCTGCTCCAATTCCAAAGCATGATCGATCAGCTTCTGTGATTCTGTAATGGCTCCTATCACAAGTCCAAGATCTGCCGGAATATTATGATCCCTGTAAACTTCATTGATCTTTGTATAATCCCTGGCATAAATCAAGCGGCTCACGTCAAACACCATATTTACATCCGGATCGCTAAAACACAGCCCTCCACTTGATCTTACCTGTACCAGGTTCATATGGTAATCAGATACCAGTGGTTCTATCTTTTCAGGAATCTCCAGCATATCCTTCAGGGAAAACGGACCATCCCATTCACTTTCTCCATAGTATACACACAGACTAATTACCGGATGCAACCGATCGGTCTTCTTAAAACCTGACAGGAATTCATCCGCTGAATGGAAATCCCCGTTTTTCTTATTTACTGCTGCAATCTCATCATATTCTTTCATGTAAGAAAATACATCTCCGACCATATGGCGCAGCGGCATCGCATAGTGGATCTTTGCCTGATTTTCCAGTCCCCAGAGAACAAAGTCCACACCATATGCCGTCTTCTTTACAACATCCAGGATCTTCTGTACTGTTTCCGCATGACCATTAAATTTCAGCATGGAGGAAACATCCGTATCTGCTTCTGTAAGATCCTGCGGCTTCAGCACCTGTTCCCCGTTAAAAAATACTGCATTGAACAGATCCGCAAAATGTCTGTTGTCTCTCCAGAAGTTCTTCAGTATGGTATCCGGTTTGATCTTATTTTTTTCCGCCGTATCCAGCACCTCCCGTTGATTTATTTCTGTTATCAATATAGCATAATTATTACCTTGTTTCCACGAAAGGAACTATAAAAATTATTAAAAATCTGAAAAGTACAGAGTCGGATTGTTTGATTTGTTCTTTTTTCTCATTCTGTCGGCTGTAAAAGAGCATATAACTACAAAAATACCGCTCTAATGCGTAAAAAAAACAGTTATAAATAACCATTTTTTCAGGGTTGTGCATGAATTTCTAATCAGAGAATGTGCTTTTTAATCAAAAATCAACCTGTCCACCACCCAAAGGGGAACTATAATCATGACAAAGATTAAAAACACAAAGAAGGGCATGGCAAAAAAGACATTAAGTATGTCACTTGTTGTTGCAATGCTTGCTACTTCTAATGTGCCGGTATGGGCTGCTGAGTTCAGCGATGGTACAGATGCTGCTGTAGCTACTGAAGCTCCGGCTGCGGAAACATTCTCTGATGAAACTGCTGAAGCTCCGGTTGTAGACAATGAAGAGGTCGCACCAGTTGCAGAAGCTGCGACAAACAATAAGTTAAATGCAAGTGTTGATTTTTCATTTGGTTCAGACGCAGTAAAAAATAATTCTGTAACTTGGGATATCTTTGGACAGAAAAAATTAACTGCAAAATTAAATGTTACTTCTGGAGAAGCAAAATTAGGAGATTTTGCAGAAGTAAAAGCCCTGTGGAAGGTAGATGGAAATCAGGTAGACCCTAACACTAATCCTACAAGTGTTACAACTGTTACAAAAGGCAATGAGACTGTTGAAATTCTTCCAACAGCAGCTATGGCAGAAGCAGGAAGTAAACTTACTCTTTACATTTATGCCAAAGATGCAAATGGTATTGAGTGGAGCTATACATCAGATCCTATTTCTGTTGAAAAAGTAGACATCAACAAGGTGAATGACAGTGCTAATGTTAAAGTTGCTTCTACTGGTATTGATTACAATGGAGAAGATCATACTCCTGTCAACTCCATGATCGAACTTCCATCAACCTGGACAAGCAATGGTTGGAATAAAAACGATTTCACTATCGGTGAAGTGTCTGGTGATACCAAGAATGTTACAGATGATGGTGTTACTGTAACTTTAGTTCCTAAAAAAGCTGGATTTACTGGTGTATTAACACGTAAATATCAGATTAATCCATTAATATTAACTTCCAAAAATATTGGTGAATATATCAAAGCAGAAGTTGTAAATAAAACAGTTGCATATACAGGAAATACAATTGCTCCTAAAAACACAGATGTAAAATTAACTGATAAAAAAACAGGCGCTGATTTATCAGGATATATTGCTTCTGTTACTGGAATTTCCCAGAAAGCTGATTATCAAGCAGGAAAATCTCATAAGCTTATAATCAATCTTAAAGCAAGCAATGATGATGGAAAAGTAAAAAATTATACCATTAATACTAGCAGCGTGCCTAATATTTATACAGAAAATACACTGACTATTACACAGAGAAATTTAAACACTGTTAATATTGTGGTTCCAGAAATTCCAAGTAGTACACCATATACCCTTAGTGGTGTAAAATTCTACGATACAACAACCAACGATGAGTTAACACTTTCATCTGATGTTACATTTGACACAAGTGCAATTAATGGAGCTGGAACATATACTGTAAAAGTTTCTCCTAATTCTGGAAATGTTACAGGTGAAACAACAGCTACTGTACGTGTTGCAGATACATCATTAAGTGGCGCTAAATTTGCAAATGATTATGCAACAGCTGCTGAGGAATATACTGGTGAACAAATTGTAAAAGACGTTACTAAACTGGGAGATGTATATATCGGCAATAAGAAATTGGATTCTTCCAATTACAAGATTGAGTTTGGTAAAAACGTTGATGCCGGAAAAGACAAAGGTGTTATCCGCATCGTAGGACAGAACAGCTATAAAAACAGTGTGGCAGAGGTTACATTTAACATTAATAAAGCTGCTGTAACAGCAGATACTGTTACTTACAACAAAGTTGTAGAAAAGAAAGATATTGCTACACCATCTGCATACAAGGATGCTATTGGACTTGTTGTAAAGGCTAAAAATGCTAACGGTAAAGAATTTACATTAGTAGAAGGAACTGACTATACAGTTAAATATAAATTCAGGAATGCAGATGACACAGCTGATGGAACAGGTGATGTTACAGATATTGTAAAGACAACAATCACAGTAAAAGGTAACAGTAATTATACAGCAGATTCAACATCATCAGGATTAATAGGAAAAACAGATACAACACTTTCAGTTTCTCCAAAGATCACTAACAAGGTAATCAAAGATGCCGATATCCGCCTGAAACAGACCTCCTATACATATGCAGGTGCAGGAATCACACCTAAATATGATGTAGTGGTTGACGGAAGAGTTCTTGTAGAAGGTACTGATTATGAAGTAAGTTCTATTTCTAAGAATGTAAATGTTGGTACTGCTACATTAGAGATCGTTGGTAAGGGCAATTACAGTGCAGATGCAAAGGCAAAAGCAACATTCTCAATCGTTGCAGCGGATGCATCCAAACTTACAGGTGTTATCGCAAGCCAGCCATATACAGGATATGCAATTGATCCAGTAGCAAGCCAGATCGATCTGACTCTTGATGGAGTAAAGATTAATGTAAATGATAACTTTACATTATCCTATGGCGAGAACATTAAGATCGGTGAAGGAACTGTTACTCTTACACCAAAGAACGGTAACTTTACAGGAACCAAAACAATCAACTTCAAGATTTCTGGAAAGATGCTTAGTGGTGGTACATTAAAATACTATGATGCAAATGGATTGACTACTGATTTAAATGGTACTGGTTATACAGGCAAAGAAATCGCAGCAGCAAAAACAGTATTTAATACTGCAAACACAAGACTTAATAACGGCAATTTAACTGATAAATTAACAGAAGGTACAGACTACGAAATCAAATACGTAGATAATGTTTATGGTAAAGCTATAAAGGGCACTTCTACAACAACTCAGATGGGCGCAGTTTTAGTTGTTGCAAAAGGAAATTATGCAGGTAATTATACTGATCCTGCAAAAGCATTTGTAGTTGATGGTATCTATACAGATGCTAATGGAAATAAAATCACAAATGTTGTTTATGCAGAACAGTTTGGAATTGATCCAGAGAGTGTAGCAAAATCAAATGTATCCATTAAAAACGGTACTTATGCAGCTGGACTTCTTGTAAAACCTACTGTTGTTATTACCGTAAAAGGAAGAACACTGGTAGAAGGCATCGATTATGATCTGGATCTCGCTGGTAACAAAGATCTTGTAAATGCAACAGAGAAAAAATCTCTGACTGTAACAGTCGTACCTAAGAATGGATATAGAGGAACTGGTCTTGCATTCTCTTGGGGAATTGATAAATTCGATCTGGCTAATGCAGATGTATCTGTAAAAGACGGAAACGTAACTGTAAAATGCGGAAGCATTACTGTACCGGCTGCAGATTACACTGTAACAAAAGATGCAGCAGCAGATAAAGTTACTGTAACAGCAGCAAAAGACAGCAAGAACTATACTGGTTCCAAGACAGTAAGTGCTGATGTTGCACCGGCAGAAAAACCGGATGCTCCAATGATCAGCAATGTGAAAGTTGTTGGAAACAAAGCAACTGTTATTCTTTCCGGCGAAGCAAGTGACGCCGCAGGTTACGATTATGTAATCGCTACAGATCGTGACTGCATCACAAATAAAGCTTATGATGGTGTAAGCAAGAACCAGGCTACAACTTCTACATCCTTCAAGTATGTACAGCAGGGAACCTACTACGCATACTGCCATGCTTGGAAACGTGATGAAAATGGCAAGAAGGTATTCAGTGACTGGTCCAACGCATATCCATTCGTTGTATCTGCAATCACACCGGATGCACCGGTTATCACAGACGTTAAAGTTAACGGAACTACAATCAAAGTAACATACAAAGCATCTGCAAATGCAACTGGTTACGACGTAGTACTTGGAACATCCTCCAAGAAAGATAACGGTGAGACTCGTCCGTACAACTATGGTACTCACAAGAAACTGAACCTCAAAGAAGGTACAGTAACAGCAACATTCAAGAACGTACCAAAGGGAACATGGGTAGTTGGAATGCATGCATTCAACAGAACCTCCGAAGACGGAAAGAAAGTCTTCAGCCCATGGTCAAACCTGAAAAAAGCTACTGTAAGATAATCCATTTGGGTAATTAATACAGATTCCTAAAAAAGAAGACTCCGGTCATTGCGACCGGAGCCTTTCTTTTTTAGGAGCTTATATTTCATAACCATTTTGTATTTATTTGAACAGAAAATATCGAAAAATTTCTATGGGAGATAAGCTAAAAAGGAAGTATCACTTCAGGTTTTTGTAATAATCTACAATATTAACAAACGGAATTACAATTTTACCATTATTAAAAATGTTTCCAGAAACGGCTTCAATCTTGCCCCTTGCAATCCCTACAATAGCAGATGCGCCGTTTATGATAACAAGTTCTTTAAAAGTATCTTCTGAAACAGTACCCTGTGACAAAAAAGCACCCTCCAATGACAATTGTATCTTACAGCTTTCGTCGTTCCCCTGGATTACCTCTATTTCAAAATCAATGACCATCTGCGCAAACCATCCGGAATCCGTTTTTTCAAACAGGGGTTCATTGATATTCATTCCAAAATTTCTTTCTCCTTCGTATTCTATATCAACAATATTGTTTTTAACATACAGATTTTTTACTGTCGTTCCGGCCAGTTCAATTCCTGTAGTGATCGAATTTAATTTCATTATGCAATCGCCTCCGTAGCTTTCATATATTTATCCAGATCTAACCTGCTGTTTTGAGAATTGGCAAAATTTTCATTGTTCCATCTGATGACCGTATAATCTTTAGGTGTATATTTCTTTTCCAGATTTACAGATAGAGAAAGTCCCAACTTCTGGCAGATCTCATTTAAAGATCTTATGGTAAAATTATATTCCCTGCTTTCCCATTTTGATATCATACTTTGGTTCACTCCCATATATTCTGCAAATTCTTTCTGTGTCATTTTCCGCTCGATCCTACACTTTTCTATTTGTGCAGAAATCTTTGCCAGTTCTACAGTTGTTTTTATTTCAGCTTCAGACATCCCTTCTGTCAGCCAGTCTGTTGTTTTTGCATTCATAATCTTATCCATTATACTCATATCCATCACCTTTCCTTTTCTCAATTTTCAAGCTGGCGAAGTCTTTTTTCAGCTACAGCAACTGCTCTGCGATAATCCCCATCATTTTTTTCCTGAAAAGCAGCCAGCAAAATAATAAAATTCTCTTCATAAACAGTATATATTACTCTGAAATTTTTATTTGTTTCAGGATAACGGATACTGTAAAGTTCTTCCGTTCCGGACAGTTTTTCAAATTGTTTTAAACGTACTGCCTGTTCTTTTTCTGTGTCCAGTACGACCAGGTTTTTAATCAGTTTAGTCTGGTAACGTTTCCATGGTGGATCTGATTTCCATGATTCATCTACAGCTTTTTTAAATTCTTTCTCAAAAACATCAACGGCGTATATGTCATTCAGACCATTTATGTCAATCTTCTTTAGCTCCACATTTTCACTGCTCCCTTCTGTTTATATTCAATCACCCTGTGTTTATCTCATGATATTGCTTATGAGTAATATTTTCAAGGTATTTTTAATAAATTTGAAAAAAACTCCGGTGCATCAAATTTGTCCGCTAAATAAAAACTACTGTATCCCGACAAGGAGGTTCCCGATATGCTGAGATTTTTCATAAAAGTGCTGCTGTTCCCCATAACCCTTGCCCTGACCTTGCTGGTAGCTTTTGCCCGATTCTTTTGCCTGTTCTCCGGTATGGTACTGAGCGTGATTGCAGGAGCTTTCTTCCTGTTCGGCGTTCTCATGCTGTTCATTGGAAAGTGGCAGGGCTTCATCGGCTTCTCCCTTCTGGCATGGGCAATCAGCCCCTACGGATTGCCGGGGGCGGCGTCCTGGCTGACGAAACGGGTGGATGATGTAAACAGTATGCTGAAAGCAATTTGATAGCGGTGCATGAACCGGGCACGGCGGCTTAGAACAGGCTGTCGTGCCCAGTTTAGTTGATAGACAGTTCTTTGATTTTAGCGTATAATTACTGTAACAGATTTAATTGAAAATCGCATGTAAATATGGAAGTTGACAACGCTATTCAAGAAAGGATATTTGAGGTGGAGAATTATGGCAACAAGCAATGAAATTTTAATGCCCATAAATGAACAATTTTGGGATGTATTTGAGATATTTATGGACGATAATCAAAAAGCAAAAATTCGTGCTAACAACACAAGGCAATATGTAGAAGGTATTATTGATTTACTCTTGAAGGATAAAATTGTACCTAATTTAAAACCAACTGAAGATTACGCTGGGGTAAGCTGGGGGAGAAAAATAAAAATCATTCGAGATAAATATGATAGTGAAATTGCGGATAGTATTCAAGAAATTTTCAGGGTTGGAGGTGATGGATCGCATTTTAACGGGCAAGTCAGCAATGATGAACTACAGCAAATTATAGATAAAGCAGTGCATATTGTGGAAGACATATTTGTTAGATATTTTCTTGAGCCAGAGCATAAATTTGGTAGCGAAAATATTTTTACAATCTTCAGTATGCTACCTTTGAAACACAGGATATATATTTTAGAGAAGGTATCTGCCCATTACACAAATTTGGATGTGGTTGATCGTCTTTCTCTTGCTTATGTAAAATTTGGAGAGAAAGATAAAGCTATTGATTTGCTTGAGAAATCATTACGAGAAAACATAATTGATAAAAATTTCTACACTCAAAAAATGAGGTCTATAAATATTTTGAACTCAAAATTGAGTGAATTATATAGCAAAAATGCAGGATATGAAAAAGACAGCGGATATTCAAAAGCACTTGTTGTGGATGATCTCTTAGTAGTAGGCTTGCCGACATCAAAAGACATTTTTGATACTGCAAAGGCTGTGAAAGTATTTAGTGAATGGTTTGAGCAGGATAAAAATAAATATCCAGAATTTATAAACTTGTTTTTATATCTGATGAAAACCGATGATCGGCAGTATGAATAAAGAAAGCCCAACATATTTTGGAGGAAGAAATGAGAAATCTATTTACCAATGACATCTTTGGAACTATCGAGCCACCACATGAAACAAAATTCAATCTTATAGGCACAGTATTACCGACTAATCAAGATATGTACTTTGCTGCAAAATGGAATGAAATTTTTAATAGGTATTGTTCTGCAAGAATTTTTCTTAGAAAGACCCAAGAGGACAATTGGGATTACTGGTTCAATCCCATTGAAAAACCAGATGTTCAAAAGGCAATGGAGTTAACTTTCAAAGCAGAATTATATGAAACAGCTTTGATTAACTATAATATTTTGGTTGATTTATCGTGGACAATTGCATATGTATCGGCAGAATATGCCTTATATACTTTTGATGATGAAGGTAATATAACTAATGCAAGAGATGTGCGTGGAATGCACCCAATTGAAGAAGCGTATGACTTGTTGAGAAAAACCGAAAATGGAGTTTCCACGCCTCATGCACAAGGGAATCCGTTTGACTATTTGCGGACGATGTTACCTGAGTTTTCACCTGTCATGGATTTAATCATAGAATTTTGGAAGGAATTTTCAAATAGTAATATTCGTGGATTGTATAACTACATAAAGCATAAAGGCAAACCTTTGTATAAAGAGATTGAAGAAATTCGTAGAGGAAAAGTGATGAAACTGCTAATCGGCAAAGATGAATACCCTTCTGATATAAGGGATGTTCAAAAAATTGTCGAGTTGGAAAAAGGAATACAAGAGTTGATCGACTTTGATGACAATAAGCTATTTCCATATATAAGTCGATTATTAACAGCATTAAAAGTTGCTGTTAATCCCTCTCCAATGACGTTTTTATAAAGCTATAAGCTTATATATAAGCCGTAGGCCAAAAGGTCTGCGGCTTAAACTTTACCCGGAAAGGAGCCGTCACATGGCAATCTCAAAAATCAAACCTCGTCATGCCAGCGAGGGGCGCAGTATCGCTGCTGTGCTGGCGGATCGCATTGACTATGACAAGAACCCGGAGAAAACAAACGGTGGTCTGCTGGTAACAGGCTATCAGTGTTTTCCCGATACTGCGTGGCAGGAATTTATTGTCAGCAAGCAGATCTACACTGCCACCACCGGGCGCAGACGTGCCCCGGACAAAGATGTGATTTCTTATCTGCTGATACAGTCCTTTGAACCAGGAACCATTACACCGGAGGACGCTAACAAGCTGGGCTATCAGATGGCGTTGGAATTTACCGGCGGAGAACATCAATTCATAGTGGCAACCCATGTAGATAAAAAGCATATCCACTGCCACATCGAATTTAACAGTACCGCTTTGGACTGTTCCCACAAGTTCAACAACGTAAAGAACAGCTTCATTCCTCTGCGTAAAATCAATGACCGTATCTGTCAGGAATTTGGAGACTGAATATCATTGAGGAACCTCAAGCCAAAGGCAAACACTATGCAGAATGGGCGGCTGAGAAAACGGGAAAAAGCTGGAAAGCCCGCCTGCATCAGACCATTGATAAGGTACTGCCCAAGGTCAGCACCTTTAATGATTTTCTGGAAGTTATGCGGCAGGAAGGTTATGAAGTTGTTCAGGGCATTTGCGAACTGAAAAATCTTCAGGATCCTCAGGTAGAACACCTTTTGCCCCATAAAAACGGAAAATACCCTGAACGAAAATTTGACTGGAACAATTTGTTTTGGTCATGCAGTCACTGCAATGGAATAAAAAATCAGAAAAAGTATGATGACGGAATTATAGACTGTTGTAAAAATGATCCAGAGCTTATGATGACGTTTAAATTAAAAGATGGAAAAACTGAAATTTCAGCCAAAGATGAGCATAATTCCATGGCAGTAAGAACTGCTCTGCTCATTTACGAATCCTTCAATCTTCTCAACACTGGTATGCGGACATATAAAAGTGCAATGCGCTACAATGAACTTACAAAGGAAATGAACCTTCTATATGACAATCTTGAAGCATATAGAAAAAATCCTGATTCCAGATATATACAGCGAAAACTAAAGGCACTGCTCCGTCGAGAATCTGCATTTGCTGCCTTTAAAAGAAACTACATAAGAGATAACTGTAAAGAATTCCCACAATTGCAGTCTTATATAGAATAGCTCCTGTTTTATATGGCAGGAGTTATTTTATTCTTCCCCTTTTATTGAAAATATGCAATTGTTACTGATTTCTCAGCTTGTCATTCGCCAGAAACAGAACCGGGTTCCGATTTATTGTGCTAATAGAGAAAATATAGATATAATCATTGAAATCTGTTTTCGCTGATCCGACACCGTCAATTTTTCAGACAGATCACCTGAGCATTTTATATTTTATGAGTCTCATTATGTATCGTTACTTGCTTGCTACAATCAGCATAAAACCAGAAGAATTTTTCAATACAACATCAGATTTATTTGCAATAACTGCCTGTTTTTACTACGATCGTCAACAATTATCCACTTATAAATCATAAAACATGGATATTCCCCAAGTCTGAAATCAGTTCCCCATACGAAATTTTCTCCAAAATCAACCTGTCCACCACCCAAAGGGGAACTATAATCATGACAAAGATTAAGAATACGAAGAAAGGCATGGCTAAGAAAACCTTAAGTATGTCTCTCGTCGTTGCAATGCTGGCAACCTCTAACGTGCCGGTTTGGGCTGCTGAGTTCAGCGATGGAAGCGACGCAGATGTTGCAATTACATCAGAAGCTCCGGTTGCAGAAGATACAGATGCCGCTGATGCAGCCGCATTCTCCGATGAGGCTACACCAGAAGTCACAGAGAATACAGATGATATTGCAGATACTGCAACAGCAGCAACAGAAAAAGCATTATATTTTGAAAAAGCTGAAATTGGTAAACCAGTTTCATTTGCAGACGACAGTGTATTAAAAAATGCTGAAGGAAAAAATGTTACTGTTTTTGATTATGAATGGTTGATCGATGGAATGCAGCCTGCTAAAGCTGATGGAAGTGCAATGGACGCGAGTACTTATTCAGGTCAGGTACGTCTTGGCGGAACAAATCCAAGTGTTGCCGACATCAAAAGTGCTATTACAAAGTTTACACCACTGTCAAATCAGTTAGGTGGAAAACTTACTCTTAAAATTACAGGTGTCAAAGGAACTGCCGAAGATTTTGAAGGCTTCACATATGAAACTCCTGCTGTAACTATTACTGCAAAAGATGTAACAAGTATTGTTGCTGGAATCAGCCAGAATAATGCTTTAATTTATGATGGTACAGCAAAAACATTAAAAGCAAGCGATGTAAATCTTACATATGCTACAGGTTATAATGCTTCTACTGCTGGTATCACAGCTTCTGATTTCAATTTCACATATGATGGTGATACTGTGAATGCTACAAAAGCTGGTGAACCTGTCAAGGTTACTGCAACTGTTAATAAGCCTGGATACCAGGGTTCTCTTACGTTTAATATGACTATTAGCCAGAAAACACCTGCTGCATATTCTGATTCTGATAAAGAATTAACAGATAAGACAAAAAATGATTTAGCTGTTAACTTAAAGAAGACTCAGTATAAATATACAGGTTCAGCTATTAATCTGTTAACAAATGTAGAAGATAACTTTACCTTAAAGAGCAATATTTCCGGAAACACATTAAAGGCTAAAGCAATTACTAGTGTTAATCTGGTTGATGGTACTCTTACAAATGCTGGTGATTCTGCAAAAGTGAAAGTGTCTATTACTAAAACAGGCGATGACGAGTTGAATCGTAACTATGCGGTAGGTGCATTTGATTCCAGCAAAGGTATTGGATATACTACAGCAGAGAAAGCTACTGTTGTTGCCCGCGATTTAAGTACATGTGCAATTGATGATATCAGTATTGGACTTTTGAAATCAAAGAATATCACTAAAGCAGATATTAAGAAGCTTCTTTCAATCTCAGAAGGAAAAGAAACTCTTAGCACTAATACAACATTTATGGATAATGTGGATATTGAAGTTGATACAGATGCAATCCATAAAGGTGGAGAAGGTACTTATACAGTTGTTGTAAAACCAACAGATACTACGAAGAATGTGATTAATAGAAAGACTATTAATCTTTATGTTGCCCAGAACAACATTGCAGATGCTACTTTAGTTACTAAAGATGGTCAGTTAGCTGCTAATACAGAATTAAATTCTTCAACTGACTTAGGTGATGAATTCTATCAGGGCGGTTCTGCTGTTGAAAAAACTGCCGATCAGTTAGGTACTATTGTAATTAAAGGGTCTACTGATGTTGTTCTGAAAGCTGGTACCGATTATAAGGTGATTTATGAAAACAACACTAATGTTGGTACAGCCAAAGTTTATTTACAGGGAATCAGTAGTACATTAGGTGGTAAAAAATGCATTGGTACATTTGCAATTAAACCCGCAGAAATCATGTCAACTACAATTACTGTTCCAGAATCAGTAGCTTATGACGGTTCTAAGACAGAGGCTTCTGAATATCTGAAAAAATCCGATATCAAAGTACAGGCTAAGACATATACCTGGACTAAGAAAACTGTTGGATCTACAGTTAAATTTGAAAAAGTTGAAAAATTAATTGATGTACCGGATACACTCTATAAAACTACATTTGCTGCTGATTCTAGCACTCTCAGTAGTGGTAAAATAGTTGATGGAACAAAGTTAACTACTACTGTAAAAGAAGCAGACAAAATTGACACAACAAGTGATGCATATAAAAATTATGGCATCTCTCAATTAACAGGCGGTGTAACAGCATCTAAGAATACAACAGTAGCTACTTTATCCATTGCAAACGCAGATGTAACTGTAGTTGGTGCTCCATTCGTTTATACAGGAAAAGAAATCAAACCTGATTTAGTTGTAAAAGATGGTAACCGCACACTTGTAAAAGATGTTGATTATGAAGTAGTATCTACTGTAAATGCAACAAATGCGGGAACAGCTAAGATTACAATCAAAGGTAAAGGTGATTACAGCGCAGCTAAGACAAAGACTGTAGAGTTTACTATTAATAAAGCAGATCTGTCAAAAGTGACTATTACTCCTAAGAAAAACTCTGTTGCTGGTAACTTTACTTATACAGGAAATAAACTTACACCTGCATTAACAGAATATGATGTTAAACTTGGCGATGAAACACTTACAACAGACCTTGCTGATATTAAAATTACATATCCAGCTAGTTCTTCTGCAAATGTAAATGCAGGAAAAGAAGCAGGCAGTGCAACACTTACAGTGAAAGATACTGCTAAGAATCCAAACTTCGAGGGAACAAATGCATTCAAATTTGATATTGAACAGGCAGTATTGAATGAAAATGGAACCTTTACACTTTGGAAAGATGGAAAGGTTGTTGGATTTGATAAAACAGCTACATCTGAAAGTGGCGTTTCATCCTTTGCGCCAATCTTTACAAATGATGGAACAGAGCATACTTTTGATAAAGTAACTTACAAACCAGCTGATTCCAAATATAAAGAAGGCACTGATTACGAAGTTAAATACTACAACAATGTTCGTGGAGAAGTTGCTGCCATCTATGTAAATGCATTAGGTAATTACAAAAATACAGATGCTAACAAGTTTGCGGATAAGAAAACAACTTATACTAACGCAAGATTCTTTAAGATTGGTGCTATTGCTATTAAGAAATCTGATGTCAAAGTAGCAAATACTGAATATGCTGGCGGAATCGCAGTCAAACCAACAGTAACCGTTACTGTAAATGGAAAAACTCTTGTAGATGATTCTGACTATAAGATTGAAACAGTAGGCGATGCTTCTAACGTAACTGCTAAAGATAAGATTTTAAAAGCAAAATTATATGCAAAAGATGGTTATGTATTAGATACTACATCATGGGGCGCAGGCAACATTAAGACAGATGCAGACGGTTCTTATGTAGAACTTACATGGAAAGTTGTAGCAAAAGATCTTAAGAACACAACCGTAACTGTTGATAAAGAGGGAAATGTAACCGTAATGAATGGTTCCGTTGTTGTTCCATCCAAGGAATATGATGTTAAATTCAGTGAAGACGGAAAGAAAGTAACTGTAACAGCTAAAGCTGACAGCAAAAATTATACTGGTTCCAAAGAAGTTGATGTTGACGCTGTTAAAGTTGGTGCTCCAGTAATCAATACTGTTAAAGTATCTGGTAACAAAGCAACAGTAATTCTTTCCGACGAAGCAGATGGTGCATCCGGATATGATTATGTAATCTCTACATCTAAAGATCCTTCAGATAAGGAAGCACGTATCGATGTTGTTAAGAATCAGGTTCAGACAACCGCAGCATTTAAATATGTTCAGCAGGGAACATACTATGCATATTGCCATGCTTGGAAACGTGATGAAAATGGTAAGAAAGTATTCGGCGAATGGTCTAATGTTTATCCATTCTCTGTAACTGCAATAACACCAGACACACCAGAAATCCTCAGTGTTAAGACAAAGGGTTCTACAATCACTGTAACATACAAAGAATCCGCTAATTCTACAGGATATGACGTAGTTCTCGGAAAAGGTTCCAAGAAAGAACACGGAGAGACACGTCCATATCAGTATGGAAAATACAAAAAATTAAATGTTGCACCAGGTGTATGCAAAGCTGTATTTAAGAACATTCCTGCAGGAACATATTATGCAGGAGTACATTCCTGGAACAGAACAGCTTCTGAAAACGATAACAAAGTATTCAGTAAGTGGTCAAATCTGGAAACTGCTAAAGTTAAATAATCCATTTGGGTAATTAATACAGATTCCTAAAAAAGAAAGACTCTGCGTGTAACAGCCAGGGTCTTTCTTTGAATACTTTTTTATATTTAGCAACAGAGGAAGGAGTTTGATTGGCATTGTGTAAAGATTTCTCAGTAATTCACAAGTTGCTTCATATCTGTCAGGACCTGTTTTTGTCAGGACAGGTGTTTCATCCGGAACCCGGATGGAGATGGGAACTTTCACATCAACCCCTTCGCTATAGTCTATCAGAGCATAATATTCACCGGGTCCCAGATAAACATCGTAATCATTATTGCCTTTTGTGGGCTCTGCCCACACCTAACCTCTGGAATAGGATCGGAAATTTCTGGCAATAATATAAATGCCGAAGGAATAG
>OJON01000228.1_pt1 | contig 36325 bp, 28 predicted proteins | sample 1598031 | NCBI WGS metagenome assembly OJON01 (sample SAMN01915216, study PRJEB22387) | human gut metagenome | isolation source: stool | host: Homo sapiens | place: USA | reverse complement strand
TAAATTTAAGGAGGAATTTTAATGTTAAAATTAAAAGATAAGTTATATGTAAAAAAATTAAGAAAGGAAGGTTATTTAACTGCAACTTCTAAGGAAATAAAAGGTATTACAGAAGAAGATTTGCGGAAAATAAAACTTATAAAAATAAATGATCCAAAAGCGTGTATTTCTTTACAAGTATTAAAAGAATTTTGTGAGGATGATTTACCCGTAATTATGAGCTCCAAATTCTTTAATTGGAAAGAAGTAGTATATTTAAAGAGCAGAAAATATGACTTAAGAGAATTTGCACATAATATTTATCCAAGATGTTCAAGGAAAAATATAAAATATATAAAGGCAATGTGCATTGGTCCGCGTTTTCATATTTTTAAAATTCTATTCCTATTAGATAATAATATGCTGTATAGTGTATATTCAAAAGAGTATGATTACAAAGATTTCTTTATGACTTGTAATGAAATCGGCTTGGATTATACAAATGAAAGATTGACAAGATTTTCAGTTGGCTTCATAAGATTTTTGGGAGAAAAATATACATCTGAGGAATGTACAAAATTACTTGAATTTAAATTATGTTTAGATGTCTCTTCTTTTGAAGACATATGTAAATTTCTTATTGAAAAATTTTTTACATTTTCCGAAATGATGTTTGTGTTAAAAAAGATCCCAAATAATGTTCAGTCTGATAATGCTTTAAAATCATATTTTAATTATGGTGGAACTAAAGAGGGGCTACTTCGCTATTTATATCTTAATGAGTTCAGTAATTAAAATAACTTTATAGTATTAAATAGGCGGTATACAATTTTGTATACCGTTTATTTTATCTAAATTTTTTATTTTGGTTGAAATTTAAGTAAAAAAGTTATATAATATATTCCATATAGGTTGTGTTTGAAAATTAAGGAAGGAAAGATAGGAATGAAAAAAACAATAGTAGTTATTTGTACCATACTTGGTATGATAGTAGGTGTTGCAGTAGGTGACGCTCTAAAAGGTGTTAATTATTTAAATTGGCTTTCAATAGGTGGAGCTTTTGGACTTCAAAACCCTGTAACAATTGACCTTAGTTTTATACAGTTTACTGTAGGATTTTGGTGCAAGGTTAGTGTTTGTGGTGTAGTTTTTATGATTATTTTTGCTTTTCTATCTAAGAAAATCTTAGATTGGCTAAAAATATAAAATATTTACCACCAAATGACAGACCATATGAGAGGCTGGAACTCATGGGAGAGTCTAATTTAACAAATTCGGAACTTTTAGCAATAATAATAAAAAATGGAACTAGGAAATATAATTGTTTAGAGATAGCACAAAACATTTTAAATTCAAATACTGATAACTTAAAAATATCAGATTTAGATTTTTTAAATAATCTCTCACTAGAGGAACTCAAGAATTATGATGGAATAGGTAAAATAAAGGCTATACAAATAAGGGCTGTAATTGAACTTTCAAAAAGAATTGCAGCAACATATTCACATGACAAAAAGAGAGTTACTTCTCCAAGAGATATATTTGAAATCCTACATAAAGGATTTATTGGAAAAAAACAAGAAGAACTAAAAACAGTTATACTGGATAAATCAAATAATGTTATGTCTGTAAAAACAAACGCTATAGGAAGTACCGATAATATTAATATAGGAGCTAAAGAAATTTTATCTGAACCAATAAAACAGATGGCAAGCTCAATAATATTAGCACATAATCATCCAAGTGGAAATCTAAAGCCAAGCAAGGCTGATATTAGATTTACACAGAAAATAGGTGAATGTGCTAAATTGTTTAGTATAGAACTTTTAGATCATTTAATTATTTCAAATGAGGGATATATTAGTTTAAAAGAAATGAAAATTATATAAATTTTATAAAATATAAGATAAGGTGGTAAAAAATGGGTATAATATCAAAAGACATAGGAATAGATCTAGGAACATCTAATATAAGGATTCATTTAAAGGGAAAAGGTGTTGTTTTAAGTGAACCTGCTGTTGTTGCAATAAATCAAATAACAGGAGAAATTCTTGCCGTAGGAAATCAGGCAAAAGAGATGATAGGAAGAACACCAGATTCTATAGTTGCTTTAAAACCTTTAAAGGATGGAGTTATTGCAGATTTTGAATCTACAAGAGCACTTATGCAAAATTTAATTTCAAGAGTTGTTCAAAAGAGTCTATTTTATAGGCCAAGGATAGTTGTTTCTATTCCATCAGGAATTACGGATGTTGAGGAAAGAGCTGTTGAAGGAGTAGTGTATAAATCTGGTGCTAAAGAAGTATATTTAATGGAGGAAGTTATGGCTGCTGCAATAGGATCTGGACTTGAAGTTGAAAAACCTGAAGGAGCTATGATAGTTGATCTTGGCGGTGGAACAAGTGAAATGGCTGTTTTATCCCTTGGTGGAATTGTTGTATCTAATTCTGTTAAAATTGCAGGCGAAAAGTTAGACAAAGATATTGTTGAATATATAAAACAAAAATTTAATGTTATAATTGGTGATGGCGAAGCAGAAGAAGTTAAAAAGCAAATAGGTGCTGCAACAGCTGCTATGACAGAAGATAGAATGGAAGTAAAGGGAAGAAATTTACTTACAGGACTTCCTGAAACTATAACTGTAACAACAGAAGATATAAACGAAGCAATGAAAGATTCATTAAATGAGATTTTAAGAGTGATAAAGCTTACTTTAGAACAGACACCACCAGAATTAGCCTCTGATATAATGGAAAGGGGTATAACTCTTTCAGGAGGACTTTCTTTACTTAGAAATATAGATAGATTAATAAGTGATGAAACAGGTATGCCTGTGTTTATTGCAGATGATCCAGAAAAATGTGTTGTAAAAGGGGTAGGTATGGCTCTTGATAATATAGAGGTATTAAAAAAAGCAACAAAAACAAGAAGATAAAAGGAGATATACATGAATTATAGGTATAATTTTAATGATAAAAAGAAATCAAATAAAAAAAAGATTATATTCTCTATTGTTTTTATACTAATTGTAATAATGATATCGGCAACATTTTTTAGAAATAGTGAGAATAAAGTAGTAAATGCTATTTCAAGTGTTTTAAGTTATCCTGTAATTGGTGTTAAAAATGCATTTTCTTGGGTAGGTAATGGAGCAAAGAATATTTTTACTAATAAAGATAAAGTTTTAGAGGAAAACAAAAAGCTAGAAGAGGAAAACAATAGCTTAAAACTACAAGCTTTAGAAACAGAAAAAATATTACAAGAAAATGAATCTTTAAAGACAATGCTTGATATAAAAAATTCATACAAGCATTTTAATTTAAAACTTGGAAATGTAATATATAGAGAACATGATAACTGGACACAAACATTTCAAATAAATATAGGGTCTAATGATGGAGTAAAATTAAATCAAGCTGTTGTTCATAAAGATGGATTAGTAGGATATATTTCAAAAGTAAATGATACAACAAGTACAGTTACAACTATACTTGATCCATCATCATCAGTTAGTGTAAACATAAGTACCATAAATGAACCAGCTATGTTACAAGGTGATTTATCTTTAAAGTCTAAAAATCAGCTCAAGTTAGATTTTATAGAATTAGATGCTGAAGTATCTATTGGTGATATGCTTTATACTTCAGGTCTGGGTTCAATGTATCCAAGTTCAATACCTGTTGCTAAAATAACAGAAGTTGTTAGTAAAAAAAATGATATAAATAGATATGCAATTACTGAGCCTTGTGTAGATATAAAAAAAATATCAGAGGTTGCAGTAATAATAAATTAAGGGAAAGTAAATTATGAGAAAAACACTTACGATAATATATATTATACTTTTTATTATAGCTATTTTTGTAGTTCAAATGTTTGTAATTGATAACAAAGAGTTATTTGGTGTAAAACCAAATTTGATCCTTATTTGCGTAATTGTAGTAAGTCTATGGTTTGGCGTTTACACAGGTTCAATTTTTTCATTTATAATTGGTATGATTACAGATATATTGTTTGGAAATGGAATAGGCCTTTTCACAATAAGTTATTCCATTATAGGAGTATTAGTGGGATTTTTTAGTAATAATTACAGGAAAGAAAGTAAGGTTGCACTTGTCTGTGTAACATGTGTATCAACAGCAATTTTTGAGTTCGTTGAATATATCATATATTTTGTAACTACAAATGTATATACAAGTATTTTATATTTTCTTTACCAAGTAGCTATTACTTCTATTTTAAATATAATAATTGTCTATATTATACACTCATTGTTATATAAATTAATATCTTTTTTTGAAAATGGATTAGACATATATGATATGTAAAGAAGGTGAAGAGTTATAAAAAAAATATTTGCTAGATTTTTAGATATTATAAAAGATAGGTACCTTATCATGTATACAGTTGTTATAGTCATCTCTGTTATATTTATAGCAACCCTTTTTAATTTACAAATAGTAAATGGCGAAAATTATAGGGAACAATCTGAAAAAAGAATGCTTAGGACAAAAAATATTACTGCACCACGTGGAGAAATATATGACAGAAATGGTGTAATTCTTGCAACTAATAAATTATCATATGATGTTGAATTATATAAAGTTCGTGTAAGTACGAAAGAACAAAATGATGGTATACTAAGATTAGTTGAGATTTTGAATGAAAATTCAGATAAAGTATACTCTACTTTTCCAGTAAATGATGATTTAAATGGATTTAATTTTGAAAATGAAGAAGATGAACAAAAATGGAAAAAGGAAATGAAACTTGATAGTAATTTAACATTTGATCAAGTAATAGACAAATATATTGAAAAATATGAACTTCAAGATTATTCCGATAATAGATTAAATCAAATAAAAATGATAGAGATAAAATACGAAGCAAATCTTAATGGATATTCTCTATTTAATAGTGCAACAATAGCTAAGGATATTTCACAAAAGTCTGTTGCAAAAATTGGAGAAGAAAAATATAAAATATATGGTATAAGTATAGTATCTGTACCTAAAAGATATTATCCAAACGGAAATTTACTTTCACATACAATTGGTTATGTAAGTAAAATAAGTAGTACTGAATACGAAAAGAGAAAAGAAGAAGGATATAATGTAAATAGCGTTATAGGTAAAGCTGGGATTGAACAATCATTTGAAAAATATTTAAGGGGAAACGATGGAGTAATAAAAGAAGAAACAGATACCCTTGGAAATATTTCATCTCAAACAGAAACAACTGAGGCAAAATCAGGAGACAATGTTACACTTACGATCGATTATAGACTTCAAAAAGTTGCGGAAGAATCTTTACTTAGCACAATTAATGGTCTACAAAATGGCACATTGGTTGGAAAGAAATTTTCAGATGCAAATGCAGGTGCAGTTGTTGTACTCGATGTAGATAGTGGTGAAGTGTTGGCATCAGCAAGTTATCCGACATATGATATAAATAGTCTAATTGGTGGTATATCCCTTAAAGATTGGAATGCTCTACAAAATAATTCACTTCATCCAATGTTAAATAGAGTAGTATCAGGAACATATTCACCAGGTTCTACGTTTAAAATGTTAGTAGGTATGGCAGGACTTATGAATGGAAAAATTACTGTTGATGAAAAATATTATGATCCAGGAGTTTATCCTTATGGTTATCATCCTAAATGTTGGTTATATACTGATAGACATATGACTCATGGATGGATAAATATTGAAGGTGCAATAAAAGGTTCATGTAACTGTTATTTTTATGAAGTTGGAAGGAGAATTGGAATATCTGAGATTGTAAAATATGCTAAGTTATTTGGGCTTGGACAAAAAACTGGAATTGAACTTTCTGGTGAGGTAGCAGGTACAATTGCTGGAGCAGATGATAAGTCAGAAGATGGATTAAAAAGTCCATGGTATTTAGGAGATACTCTATCTGCTGCAATAGGTCAGTCAGGTAGTTCATATACACCTATTCAACTTGCAAATTATATTGCGACAATTGCAAATGGAGGAAAATTAAATAAAGTTTCGCTAATTAAATCAGTTGATAATGAAACTTTAGGAACAAGTGAATCTCTTGCAGATATAAATAAATATAGTAATGAGTATACAGGTGTTAATTTTGAAGAAAAAAATCTTAATATAAATTCTGAGTATATTGATGCAATAAAAAAAGGTATGCTTTCTGTTACTAGTGAAACAGGTGGAACATCATACATAGTATTTAAAAATAGTGATATACAGGTTGCAGGTAAGACAGGAACGGCACAAGTACCAAATGGTAATAATAATGGTATATTTGTAGGATTTGCTCCATATGATAACCCTAAAATTGCTGTAGTTGCTGTAATTGAACATGGCGGAGAGGGAACATATACTGCAAATGTTGTAAAGCCAATTATGGAAGAGTACTTTAATATAGACAAAGAGTCAAAGCAAAATGAAAAAGCACAAAATGTCTCAAATCAAGATATAAAATTTTAATTTATAAAAGAAGGGGAATAATATGGAGAAGATATCAGTAGTAGTTCCTTGCTATAATGAGGAAAAGTCATTACCTTTTTTCTACGATGAAATTAAAAAGGTAATGAATAAAATGAGTAATAATGAATTTGAACTTATTTTTGTAAATGATGGTAGTAAAGATAGAACGATTGATGTTATAAAAGAAATGGCAAAAAGTGATAGTAGAGTTAGATTTTTATCTTTTTCAAGAAATTTCGGCAAAGAAGCAGCAATGTATGCTGGGTTTAAGGAGTCAACAGGGGATTACATCGCAGTAATGGATGCGGATTTACAAGATCCGCCTGAACTCCTTGTGGACATGCTAAAGTATATAAAAGAAGAAGGATATGATTCAGTTGCAACGAAAAGAAAGACAGAAAGAAAAACGGCAGAGGAAAGGATACAAAAAAACAACGACACAGTAAAAGGACAGAAGACACAGAAAAAAGGAGAAAGGCGGCTGACAGCCTGGAAAGCACAAGGCAAGCCACAACCAGACAAACCTGTTAAAGGAAGATGCACGTTGTATTAAATGTTAACAGAAGCAACTGTCTTATAAACCGTGTTACCAAACAACAGATTTCCCCAAAAAATATTGGATAATACCAGGAATGGAATATCTTTGCAATGTGTTTTTCATAGTATTAGATTTAAGGTTAACAAAAAGATTGGCTGTCTGGGAAAGATAGCCTTTTTTTATGGAATATGATAAAGAAATATGCAGCGCTCCTCTGTACATAATTTTTTTTCGTATATTTGCGAGAAACTTATTAAAAACCAATCAAATCTATGCTTACGAAACTTAACCACGTACTCCTTGCTGGTGTTGTAGCTTTGGCATGTTCTTCGTGCCAAACAGAAAAAAAGGCCGATTACCAAGTAATACCTCTCCCCCAAGAGGTTGTTCTGACACAAGAAAAGCCATTTCTATTAAACAAAAATGTTTCCATTACCTATCCAGAAGGCAACCTCTTGCTGAAACGCAACGCTGAATTCTTATCCGGATATATCCGGCAAGCCACAGGGTATACTCCTCCTGTAAAAGGCTTAAAGGACGGAGAAACGGCAAAGCATGCAATCAATTTAGGTTTAGATGCGGATATAGCCAATAAAGAAGGTTATGTGCTGACGACAACTTCGGAAGGTATTCAAATCAACGGGCAGACAGAGAACGGCGTGTTCTACGGTTGCCAGACATTACGGAAATCAATCCCCGCCGAGGCTCAGGGAGCTGATATTCTGCTACCGGCAGGCAGTATCAAAGACGAACCCCGCTTTACATATCGCGGTATGCATCTTGATGTATGCCGACATTTCTTCCCGCTGGAGTTCATAAAAGAATATATCGACTTACTGGCGCTACACAATATGAATACTTTCCATTGGCATCTGACAGATGACCAGGGATGGCGCATCGAAATAAAGAAATATCCGAAGCTGACGGAAGTCGGTTCAAAACGTAACTGCACCGTTGTCGGCAAGGCAAGAAGCGGAAAATATGACAACATTCCGTATGGCGGCTTCTACACGCAGGAACAAGCCAAAGAGATCGTGAAGTATGCACAAGAACGTTACATCACCGTAATTCCCGAAGTAGACCTGCCGGGACACATGCTTGCCGCTTTGGCCGCCTATCCTGATATGGGATGCACCGGAGGACCGTACAAAGTATCTCCCGACTGGGGTATCTTTGAAGATGTATTGTGCATCGGCAACGAACAGAGCATGCAGTTTCTTGAAGATGTAATGGCAGAAATCACCGAGATATTCCCTTCTAAGCTTGTACACATCGGTGGAGACGAAGCTCCCCGTACCCGCTGGGCCAAGTGCCCCAAATGTCAGGCACGCATCAAAGCGGAAGGCTTGAAAACAGACAAACAACATACAGCCGAGGACCGTCTGCAAAGCTATTGCATGACACGCATCGAAAAGTTCCTCAACAGCAAAGGAAGGCAGATTATCGGTTGGGACGAAATACTGGAAGGCGACGTGGCACCAAATGCCACCGTTATGTCCTGGCGTGGCACATCCGGCGGCATCAAGGCTGCACAAATGGGACATGACGTAATTATGACACCCAATCTTTACTGCTATTTTGACTATCTCCAAACTGCGGACAGTAAAGACGAACCTCTCGGCATAGGCGGATACGTACCGGTAGAGAAAGTATACAGTCTCGACCCTACCGCTGCGCTTACCGAAGAACAGGCCAAACATATTCTCGGTGCACAAGCCAACTTATGGACAGAGTATATCGCCACTACCGAACATGCAGAGTATATGATACTCCCACGCATGGCTGCCCTTGCCGAAGTGCAATGGACACAGCCCGAAAAGAAAGATTACGCGGACTTCACCCAACGCCTGCCGCGCCTCATCAAATTCTACCAACGGGATAGCATGAATTATGCCAAACACATATTCGATATCCAAGCGGAATATACCACTACCCAAGAAGAGGACGGAAGCGGTAGCGGAGCTATAGTAGCCACGCTTCGCACCATTGACAATGCTCCCATTTACTATACCTTAGACGGTACTGAACCCACTACAGCCTCCGAACAGTATAACGGAACCGGCATCGTTATCCGCCAGTCCGCCGACTTGCGTGCTGTTGCTATCCGCCCTGAAGGAAAAAGCAAGGTAACAGAAAAAAGCTTCTACATCAACAAAGCCACTTTCTGCCCGATTGAGCTGACAGGTACACAGCCCACTCCGAAATACGCCTTTAAAGGTGCTACCGCTTTAGTAGACGGAATGAGCGGAATTGACAATTATGCAACCGGCGAGTGGATTGGCTTTTTGGATGGAGACGTAACGGCTGTTATCGACCTCGGTGCGTCAAACGGCAATACCGCAGGCAAGACAGTTGCCGAATTACCGGAGATAAAGCATGTCTCTACCCATGCCGTAATAGACATGGGCGCCTGGGTTGCTGGATGTACAGGCCTGACAGTATCAGTGTCTGACGATAACAAAAGCTTCCGCGAGGTGGCAGCCAAAGAGTTTCCCGTTGAAATGGACAGCCGTAAAAAAACTGTGGCAAACTATGAAGTTACTTTCGAACCGGTGAAAGCACGCTATGTTAAAGTATTAATCAAGCGTACCCCTGCCCTGCCCAAAGGACATCCGGGAGAAGGAGGAACACCTTTCCTGTTTATCGATGAGATTGAAGTGGAATAAGGCAACTTATCAAAAACGGTAACATATACAACAACTATCATCCTGTCATTCGGAGGAATCTAATATCCAAGAACGACAGGATGATATTTTCTGCGAAAGTGCATCTAAAACATTTATTCAATCACGAAACTCCCACGTTGCAAATCCCGATCCTGCGAGCTTTTCCCCACCATCACATCGTACCTGCCTGCACAAACCCGCATCGTATTACTTTGAGCATCCCACCATTCCAATTCTTTGCCGTTCAAATCGAACGCTACCTCAACACTCTTTCCGGCAGGAATGCGGACACGTTTAAAAGCACGCAAAGTCTTGCCCGGTCCTTCTGCGTCATCTTGCTTCTTGAGGTAAACCTGCACCACCTCTTCACCGTCACGCTGACCGTTATTCGTAACGTTAACGGTCAACTTCAAAGGCTCTCCCACCTTAATCTGTTCCTTGGCCAAGGATAAGTTGCCATATTCAAAGGTAGTGTAGCTCAAGCCGTAACCAAACGGGAACAATGGTTGCTGAGTCATATAACGATAGGTACGTCCTGTCATATTATAGTCCTCAAAGTCGGGAAGCTGAGACATATTGCGATAAAAAGTTACAGGCAAGCGTCCACCCGGATTATAGTCACCGAACAATACATCTGCCACGGCAGTGCCGCCCGCCTGTCCCGGATACCAAGCCTGTAGGATAGCTTCACAATTCTTTGTTTCAGGCTCCAAAGCGATGGGTGAACCGGAACAATTCACCAAAATTATCTTCTTTCCGGCACGATGCAATGCGTGAATCAATTCACGCTGAACAGCCGGCAATTCAATGTCCGTACGGTCTCCGCCCTTGAAACCGGGAAGGTTCACTCCCATCTCCTCTCCTTCCAAAAGAGGAGATATACCACCGGCAAAAACTACAACATCGGCCTCTTTCACACAAGCTACAGATGCATCAATATTTACCTTTTGCTTGAAGCCGATATCGAAATTCAGTTGCGCATCGCTTCTGAAATATTCAAAGTCAAGTTCGATGTCGTAAGGAACACCCGCTTTTACCTGTAGCGTATAGTCCAGTGACCTGCCACCATGCGTATTGCGGAAACGCTTTACTTCTTCGCCATTGATACGCAGGCAACCGGAACCGTATGTATAAATTTCGAATACCACTTCGCCCGATTGTAGAGGGGTGAGCACGCTGTTGTAAGTTGCAGAGAAGTCTGTCAGGTTTACGCCCGGTGCAAAAACCGTAGCTCCCGAGGTACAGAAGCGGAAAGGGGTGGTTACTTGTGTAGTAGTCATCGGGGTGCCCTCATGCTTTACATTGTTCCAATAACGTGCCGTAAACCCCTGTCCATCTGCCGACTTACACTGGTTGAACACACTTTGAGTCAGTGTTCTTTCCACCCAACTGCAACTCTGTTCATAAATCAGCTTATCGTCCGCTCCCAACGCGTTCCGTATTCCATCCAGAATGGTGACTGTATGTGACGGCATACCGTTATAATTGCCCCATTGCATTACGGAGTCATTAGCATTAGGTCCCATGACAGCTACAGTCAGACCGCCACGTTTCAAGGGAAGGATATTGTCCTTGTTTTGCAGTAATGTCATGGACTTGCGGGCCATATCCAACGCCAATGAGTCGTGTGCAGCCGAAGCTACTACGGAGAAAGGAATCTTCGTCCAAGACACATCTTCCGGAGCGTCCATTTCTCCCAAAGCAAAACGGGCTTCCAACAGACGGAACACAGCCCTGTCTATGTCTTTCTCATCAATCTTGCCTTCCTGAGCTGCCTTTACCAATGCCTTATAACTGGAGCCACACTCCAGATCCGTTCCGTTCAGCACTGCGGCTGCCGAAGCAGACTCTGCATCGGAATATGCCTTATGCCCGTATTCATTATAAAAATCGGCAATAGCACCACAATCGGAAAGGACAATACCATCGAACCCCCAATCGTTACGGAGAATTTGCATCAGCAAACGGTTGCTGCCGCAACAAGGCTCTCCCTCGAAACTGTTATAGGCACACATCACCTCCTTTACACCGGCTTCCTTCACTAACGCCTCAAAAGGAGGCAGATAGGTTTCATACAAATCACGTGTGCTAAGGTTCTCCACGTTGAAAGAATGACGGTTCCATTCCGGACCGGAATGTACGGCAAAGTGTTTGGCACAAGCATGCAACTTATCGTATCTTCCGTCATTGGTTCCTTGCAGACCTTTCACTACCATGACACCCATGCGACTGGTGAGATAAGGGTCTTCACCGTAGGTCTCAATACCCCGTCCCCAACGCGGATCACGGTAAATATTCACCGTAGGCGTCCACATGGTAAGTCCCTGATAACGCTCGTAACTGCCCTGCGATGCGTAATATGTATTTTTTGCACGCGCCTCATCCGATACGGCATTGAATACTTCATATACTGTTTGCGGCGAGAAAGAGGCTGCCATACCTATCGGTTGCGGAAAAACCGTAGCCAATCCGGCGCGTGCCACACCGTGCAGCGCCTCGTTCCACCAGTTATAGGGTTTGATACCCAAGCGCTCCACCGGTTGGGAAGTGTCCATCATCAATGCTACTTTTTCTTCCAAAGTAAGTTCTTTCAGTAAAAGTTCCGCCCGCTTATCGGGAGTCAAAGAGGTTGTTCTGTACGTAGGTTGGCTGCACCCTATCAGCAATAGAAGAGGCAACCAACAGATAAGTTTCCGTTTCATGGTTGTTGCTGTTTTAATGATAGTAATCAGATTTATTTACCGTACAAAGATACAGGGTTACCCGATATACCATTGTGCCAAATGTTTCATAAAGTTTACTGTATGTATCATGACATATACTATTTACACATATTAATCCGGTAGAAAAGAATAATACCGGCAGCATGCTAATAATGAAAGGGATACGTGTACCAAGATATTTCACGCCGTGGTACACGCCGTACCACACTGTGGTACGAGCAGTACCTTACTAAGGTACGAGACCTACCACCCTTTGGTACATGAGCTACCAAAGAGCGGTACAGGGAATACCAGCAGCCGGTGCCGGCAGTACCACCCTTAGAACTGGAAGTAAATGAACGGTTGTATCTCCGAACTCTTCATCTGAATAACCAGATAGACTATGGCAACCAGCAGCAATGCCTTCCCTATCAACGGAAGGCGAACGACCGCCTTGCTGCAAGCGTGCTCCCAACTGTCAGGCACGAAATGCAGGAAAAAGCCGAGCGCCATCAAGGCAAACACTTCCCAATAGCCCACTATCAGTTGCGGGAAAAGCCCGGGACGGAAAGTCGTGAATATCTGCCTCAACATATCCAGCGAAGCGGAGAAATCGGCATTGCGGAAGAATATCCAGCAAAAGCAGACGAAGTGGAACGTAATAACGATACCGAAGAAGCGGCGGATGCCACGACTGCGTTCGCCCTTCTTCCGTCCGGTAATGCCCATCCAGAACTTATGGACAGCCAAAGCAACGCCATGCAACATTCCCCAAAACACAAAATTCCAGGAAGCCCCATGCCACAAGCCGCCCAGGAACATGGTAATGATAAGGTTGGCATACTGGCGTATCTTGCCCTTACGGTTGCCGCCCAGGGATATATAGAGATAATCGCGCAGCCAACTGGAAAGCGAGATATGCCAACGACGCCAGAACTCCGTAATGGATGCCGACTTATAAGGCGAGTCGAAGTTTATGTTGAAGTGAAAGCCCAATAACAAGGCAATGCCGATAGCCATATCGCTATATCCGGAGAAGTCGCAATAGATTTGCAGCGCATAGCCGTAAACACCCATAAGGTTTTCCACACCCGAATACAAGGTAGGATTATCGAAGATGCGCTCCACAAAGTTGATGCTGATATAGTCCGAGATAACCGCCTTCTTGAACAGTCCGCTCACAATAAGGAAAATTCCCCTGCCGAACATCTCTCTGGAAACAAATAACGGACGGCGGATTTGCGGAATAAAGTCGCGTGCACGCACAATGGGACCCGCCACCAACTGTGGGAAGAATGATACATAGAATGCGTAGTCCAACAAGTTGGTGAGAGGCGTTATCTCCTTGCGGTACACATCGATTGTATAGCTCAGCGACTGGAACGTAAAGAAGGATATACCCACAGGCAGGAAGATGTCCATTGCGGTAAACGTGCCGCCCGTGAGCGAAGCAAAGAAATCGCAGAGAAAGTTCGTATATTTAAAATAGCACAGCAGTCCCAGGTTTATCGCCAGACTGGCTGCAACCCACATTTTGCGTTGCCACTGCACGGTGGCACGCGCCATAAGGAGGGCTATGAAGAAATCGCTCACCGTAACGATAGCCAGCAGAAAGAAATAAGCACCGCTGCTTTTATAATAGAAATAGTAAGAAAACAGGGTGACGAACATCAGGCGGGCGGTGGTGCGGCGCTGCAAAAGCAGGTAGAACAGGATAAAGGCTGCAAACAGCCACAGGAAAATGCCGCTGCTGAATATCATCGGTGCATGCGGATCGTACACCAGCAGGTCGTGCAGGCGGGTAAGGTCCATATTCAGTTTGTTCAAAAGTTCGCTAATATTCCACATCGGTCGGTTTACGGCTAAATGAGTTAACTACATTCACTGACTGCAATAGTCATTATACGCTTTCAGCAGAGCGCGATAGAACATCTCGCCCTGCAATGCATATCCTTCCGGAAGATAGTGCACATGGTCGGGACGCATCAGACGCGCTTCCTGCCAGTTGAGACAAGCCCGGCGGACACCGCCGAAAGTCTCGTACATATCCCACACCGCCAGTCCGTTGGCATCGGCAAAACGGCGGATGGTCTGTGCGGCAACAGCAGTACGGGGATTAATCTTATAGGTACGCCGGCGACGGCGCTGACGGAAACTATCGTATGAACCGGGCGGAGTAGTCATCAACATCGGAACATCGGGCAGACTCTTGCGAAGCATGCACACCAGTTCTTCCATCTGCCGGTAATGCAGTATGGAGTTATAACGCCGGTTGTGGCTCTCGTTCGTTCCGAAAGAGAGAATGACAAGGTCGGGATGCAACGCAGCAATATCCGCCACACGGTCCGGACGGGTAAAGGTTGTACAAAACGCACCGTTTATCCCCATGTCCGTATAAGACAGTGCTCCGAATGTTCTTTGAAGCAACCCGCCCGTGGTTTCGGGAAAGATATGGCCACGGATATGGCTGTCGCCCACATGCACGATGCGTACCGTATCGGCAGCGATGCCCAGGCGGAGCATGCGCAGTTTCTCCCAAAAGGGCTTCAGGATGCCGATGCTGTCTATCAGCTCGTTCCCGCCCAATTGCCGAAAGGCTGCGGGCAGGGTGATGAGAGGAATGGGCAGCGTGTCCGTACGCTGTCCGTAGATTCTAAGCGTGTCGCAATCAAATGCCGTTTTCTGAAGCCGGGGACAACCCGGAAGCACATCTTGGGCATAGTTCCGTTGCACCGGCAGGAAGAGCAACGCCAATACCGCACAGCAAACGGCAAACCGTAAATCGGCCAAGTACCGGCTCCTTTTATGGCTCCGCTTCATAGGCACGCCTCCTGTCGTATTGTTCTTTGCCATAAACCAGAGCCTCATAAAGCAGTTCCGCCAGATGCTTGCCGCCACGGAAGTTGATATGCGTATAATCGTAATTGGCTAAAGAAGGTTTGGCATGCACCATATCCGCCATACTGCCTTCACCGCCCATGGCTTCGAACATATTCCAGAAAGCCACCCCGCTGTCGGCCGCCAGATTCTGCTGGTAACGGATAAGGTTTTTAATGCCGGGCATGGTCCGCAGGCTGCCTTCTTCGGTTTTATACTCGCGGTCGCCCACACCGACAATGAGAATTCCGGCTTGGGGGAAGGCTTGCTTCAAATGGGCAATGGTCGTCAGCATACCGTCGCGATAGCGGTCGTAATTACGCCCGCGTTCCGTAGCTACGTTCAGTCCGTACTGAAGGACTATCAAATCGTACGGACGCAGTTCGTTAAATTCGCGCATAGTCCGGACAGGTATGGAACGCAAAGACAGACCAGAACTGCCCCGAAGCGAAAAATTATCGACGGCAATCCCTTGCGTGCCGTCCATAGCCACTCCGTAGAATAAGGTAGAATCGGCACTCTCCACTTTCCAACGCACAGAGCCGATACGTCCCGTTACATCCATTTCACGAAGTCCGTCGGCAGGCGGGAATGTTCCGGTCTGCGGTTCGCCCTTGTTTACGGATGCCGAAAGGCGGGCTTCGCCTTTATTATAAAAGAAAATAGAAGCACGTTCGCAAGTATCGAGCCGGGAAGCATACTTCCTCTGTCCGCCAAGCTCTACGTACGCTCCGGGAGTCGGAATAAAATAATGGCCCGAAACACCTTGTTTGCCACGGTCGAAGAATACGGAGTCCGTAACGGAATGGCTCTGCCAGCCGCCAAAACTGTGCCGCACCGTAGGCCGATAGCCGTTGACCGGAGAAGTAATCGTCACGAAGCCTACCCCGCAGCCGCCATAACGCTCCTGCAACATCGCACGCAGGTCGGCCGTCAGGATATCCGCCTCGATGAAAGAATCTCCGAAATAGGCGATACGCACCGGACGGGGCTTTGCCGCCAACTCATCCAGCGCGCGATAGAAAGGTGTCATGCCGCGCAGGGTGGAGTCGCTGTAATCCTCAATGCAGGTCATGCCGCTGCGACAGGTATCCACAAAGGCGGGCTTCACTTTCGGGGGCGGCGGCAACAGACTGTCCGGTTCGCTCACGACTTCCGGCACGGGACGCACATCGCCAAGTATGTCTACCCGCCTCAACACATGGCCTCCTATCGTGCCCCCCGGCAGCAAGTTCAGCAGCAGAAGTACCGCCAGCACAATAAGCATCAGCCAACCTGTATGTTTTAAAACGCTCTTTTCCATAACTAATCCGGACGCAAAGATAAAGAATCGGATGAAAATAAATATCGTCCTTCCTAAAAAGAAATCGTCAGGTTCATTTTAACACAGTCTTGACTGCTGTTTGTATGGCAGAAACTTTAAACAGTCCGCTCTATGTTCCAGACAAATGCCCGGAGCCCCAATTGCTCGGTCTGCTTGTCCATGTTGTGAAGGACCTCCAGCAGGGGCTCTACCCGCTCGTCCTCTACCATTGTAAGAATGGCGGAGCACATGGAAGGCCAGGCGTGACTGCCGTAATGAGGCTCACCGGTCTTGGAACCGCGTCCGCGAACCTGCTCCCAATAAGTGAAGCCCCGGCAATTGAGCCGGTCGAGTGTAGCAATGATACGCTCGTAATATGCCTGATCGAATGTGATTAATACTGATTTCATTATTCAATTATTAAATGTCAACTATTAATTATTAGCCTGTTCCTCAAAGTAAGCATCCAATTGCTTGCGCATCTTGCGACGCTGACGTTTGATGCCGACACCACCGAAGATACAATACATCGTAGGAACGTAAATCAAAGTCAGAATGGTGGAAACCGCCAGACCGCCGATTACGGCAATCGCCATAGGACTCCACATCTCAGAACCCTGACCGCTGCTGATGGCCATCGGAATCATACCGAGAATGGTAGTCATGGTCGTCATCAACACCGGACGGAGACGGCTCTTGCCTGCCGTAACCACGGCATTCAGCACCGACTGCCCACGTTCGCGACAGAGAATGGTGTAGTCAATGAGTACGATACCGTTCTTCACCACGATACCGATCAACATGATACTGCCCAGCAGACTCATCACACTCAGCGTCGTATTGGTTATGAACAGCGCCATCAGCACACCACTCATGGCAAATGGCACGGAGAGAATCAGAATAAACGGATAGGTAAGCGACTCGAACTGGGCTGCCATTACGATAAACACGAGGATGATAATCAATACGCCGAGTGTTCCCAAATCGCGGAACGAATCCTGCTGGTCTTCAAAGGAACCCGCCACCTGAATGGTTATATCGGACGGTTTCTCCATTCTATCGATAATGGCATTGCCCGCAGCCACCACGTCACCCAACGGAGCGCCGGAGATGACGGCAGACACCGTTACGATACGTTCACGGTCCTTACGCTCGATAGTAGGCGGAGCAAAACGTTCCACCACCTTTCCCAAATCCTTGATACGGACGCCCTCGCCTTTGGCATTGTATACCAATATGTTCTCGATACTTTCAAGACTGGTACGGTATTCGGGGGCGTAGCGCACCTTGATATCATATTCATCGCCGTCTTCACGATACTTGGAAGCCGTAGCGCCATTGATGCGGTTGCGCAGATAGGTGGCAGCAGTAGAAAGGTTCAGTCCGTGAAGCGCCAGCTTCTCGCGGTCGAAGTCCACCTGGTATTCGGGCTGGTAATCACTGCGGCTGATGTTGACTTCAGACACACCTTTTACGTTCAGCAGTTCGCGCTTCAGGCGGGCGGCAACGCTATCGGTTTCTTCCATACTGTAGCCATATACCTCGAAATCAGCGGATGCCTGGGCCGACATACCCGTATTACTACCTCCGAAAATAACCTGTGCCTTACTGAATTCGGGATAAGCCTTCAGGTCTTCGCGCATTTCCTCGCAGACAGTCTCCAGCGTAATATCCCGGTCTGCCGGATCTACCAAACTGATATTGAAGGAAATGATGTGCGAACCGTTGTCCTGCATGGAAGCCCAGGTATTATCCGAATCGGCCTGCCCTACGGTATAGTTGCATATCTTCATGACACCCTTATACTTCTGCAGCCACTGATTGGTAAGTTTCTGCGAAACCTCCTGCGCCACTTCTTTACGCGTACCGATAGGCAACTCCAACTGTACGGCAATACGGGCATTGTCCTGCGCCGGGAAGAACTCCGTACCAATGGTCTTTGCACAGAACAGGCTCAGGATAAAGAATATCACACAACCGACAAGCACGACCATACGATGACGTACCGCCCAGTTGAGCATACGTGCATACCAGTTGTCCAAACCGTCCAATGTGCGTTCTATCGGTCCGAAGAATATCCGGAACATCTTGGACTGTTTACGCTGCAAGCGGAGCAGTTGCGAACAGAGCATCGGCGTCAGCGTCAAAGCCGAAACGGTGGATACAAACATAATGGCGCACATCATCCAGCCCAACTGCTTGAACAGCACGCCGGACATACCGGTTACCATGGTCAGCGGGAAGAATACGGCAATCATCGTCAGCGTAGAAGCCACTACGGAAATAGCCACCTCGTTCGTTCCGTGAACCGCCGCCTGCTTCGGGTCGGAACCGCGCTCGATATGTGTCGTGACATTCTCCAACACCACAATGGCATCGTCTACCACCATACCTATGGCTATGGAGAGTGACGAAAGCGAAATGATATTAATCGTATTCCCCGATATTGCCAGGTATATGAACGAAGCAATCAGAGAAAGCGGAATCGTAATACAGATAATCAATGTAGCCCGCCAGCGTCCCAGGAACAGGAATACCACAATCACGACGAACAGCAGGGCGTACATCACCGTCTCCGTCAGACTGTCGATAGTGTTCAGGATGTTTTCGGACGTGTCCACAATGACGCCCAACTTCACATCGCTCGGCAGGTTCTTCTGCAGACGGGGCAACGCCTCCTGTACTTTCCTGGAGATTTCCACCGAATTGGCGCCCGACTGTTTCTGAACCACAATCATCGCACCCTGCACACCGTTGTTATAGGTTTCCTGCGCACGTTCCTCCACGGTATCCACAATCCGGGCTACGTCGCGCAGGTAAACGGTAGCACCGTTATAGGTGCCCACCACCACATCCGCCAGTTCACGGGAATCGTCAAACTCACCCTCCACACGCAAGGAATAAGTCTCATTGCCGATGTCGAAATTACCGCCCGGTATGTTCTTGTTCTCCGCACCGATAATGGAACTGATTGTTTCGATACTCAAGTTGTACGCCTCCAGCTTATAGGGGTCGCAGTACACCTGGATTTCACGCTGCGGCGCACCGCTGATAGACACCGTACCCACACCGGGAATACGCGCCAGAGGGTTTACCACACGGTCGTCCAGTATCTTGTAAAGCGCCGACTGGCTTTCGTTTGCCTGTACGGACAACAGCACGATAGGAATCATATCCGTACTGAACTTGAAGATGATAGGATTCTCCACATCATCGGGCAGTTCGGAACTAACCATATCCAGCTTGTCGCGCACATCGTTTGTCAGCACGTCAATATCATTACCGAACTCAAACTCCAACGTAATCAGCGACATATTCTCCGAAGAACGGGAAGTGATGTGCTTCAAATCGCTGACTGAGTTCAAAACATTCTCCAACGGACGGGTCACGTTGTTCTCGATATCCGAAGCACTTGCTCCCGGATAGGCCGTCATCACCATAATCGTATTCGTATCAATGTCCGGATACAAATCAATAGGCAACTTGGACAACGAGAATAGACCAAATATCACCACTGCCAGGAAGCAGAGCGAAGTCATAATCGGTTTCTTAACCGCACCTTCATATAAACTCATATTATTAGGGATTAGGGATTAGCGTTTAATGATTAGGGATTAGTGATTAACGTTTAGTATTTAGAGATTAGCAACTTATTTACCGGCAAACCACTAATCACGAATCACTAATCGCTAACCGCTATTTCTACTTCCATTCCGTTCACCAGTTTGGTTTGTCCGGCTATAACCACCCGGGAGTTGTCGGGCACACCGGAAATCAGCTCGTATTCGGCCCCCATGCGACGTCCGAGCTCTACCTTATTATAGGTAACCTTACCGTCCTTGTACACATATACATAACGGTCGCCGGAACCGGATTGCTTCACGATGGCCAAATCGGGTACAACCACATTGTTTTTGGTTCCGAAGTTAAGCGTGGCGCGGGCAAACATTCCGGGACGTACCCTCCGGTCTTTATTGGCGAGTTTAATCTCTACCGGAAAAGTACGGGTGTTCGGGTCTACTGTAGGATACACCAGACTGATATAGCCTTCAAAGGGTTCGTCTCCGTAGACATCCAGCTTCACGGCTACCGGAGCGCCTTTCTTCACTTGGGTGAAGTAAGTTTCGGAAACATTGATAAGCAGCTTCACCGGCATAATCTGCTCTACCACCAGCACAGGTTCGCCGCCGCTGTACATATCGCCGCTGTCATAGTTTCGGGCAGTTACAACACCGTTTATCGGACTGAGCAACGCTGTATTCTCCAGCAGATTGCGGTAGGCCGTTTCTTTTATGTCCAGCGCCATCTTGGCTGCATCCCACTCCGATTTGGATGCACCGCCCACTTTATACAGTTCGTCCATACGCTTGAACTCAATCTCCTGATTGTCCAACTGGAACTTTGTCTGTTTCAGGTTTGCCCCATCCATGCTGACCAGCTTCTGACCTTTGGACACGCGGTCGCCCACTTCCACCAATATCCTGTCGATGCGTACCGGAGAGGAAGGAGCTATGTTGTTCTTCACCTCTGCTTCTACGGTAGCTGTGTACTCATGAATCTGCTCTACCGGGCGTGCTTTTACATCCGCCAGCTTCACTCTCGGCTTTTCGTCCACCTGCTCAACGGCAACTTTGTCTTTTCCACCGCTGCAAGCGCCCAACAGTGCTACTGCAAGCAGGGCAATCAATTGAAAACGTTTCTTCATATCGTTGTTCTTGTTTTATTTCTGATTACTGATGATATAGTCTCTTCCCAATACCTGGTCAAGGTCGGCCTTAGCCACCAGGTAGTCATATATGGATTGGTTGTAAGTAAGCTCCGCCTCGGTGAGCTGAACCTGCGAAGTATTCAGTTCGAGTACCGTACCCTTGCCCACTTCATAACGCTTGCCGGCAATCTGCACCGCCTTTTCGGCCTGCATCACATTCTCCTTGTTACTGGATACCTGCTCCGAGCTGGCCGCCATGTTATCCTGATAGCTTATAATCTGCATGTTCAGCTTACGTTCCGTATCGATACGGTTCTGGTCCAACTGGCGCATCTGGATGCGGTTGGATTTCAGTTTCGTAAAGTTGCTTGCCTTATATAAAGGAATACTCAGATTGAATACCAGCGAGGAGCTGCCGCTGTAATGGTAATCGAAGATGTTCCAACTGTCGTTGTTCATGGACTGGTACTGATAAGAATACCCCAGTCCTATCGTCGGCATGAAGTTGGTGCGCAAGGACTTGATATTCTTCTGAAGCATCAGACGGTTTAACTCCAATTGCTTCATGGTGGTATTGTTCACCAAGCCCTCGTGAGCGTCATTCTCCAACTGATTGGCAAACACGATACTTTCATAGGCCGCCAAACTGTCGTCAATCTTAATCTCTACATCGGCGGTAACGCCCATCAGCACCTTAAGTTGCAGTTTGGAAAGCGTAACGGCATTTCCGGCGGAAATGACACTCGGCTTCACGCTACGCATCTGCACCTCGGCGGTGATTTTATCGAATTCGCTTACCGCCCCCTGCTGATATTTGGCATTGACAATATGATAATTTTCTTCCGCCAGTTCATAGCTTTTCTGCAAAACTTCGTACGAGTCCTGCGACAGCATCAGCTGATAGTAGGCTTTGGTCACCTGGTTCACCAAATCCAGTTTGGAAGCCCGCGACTTCTCCACAGCCAGCTCTATATCCGTCTTGGTCATCGACATGGCGCGATAGACGGAAGGGGCAAACAATGGCAAACTGATATTCAATGTTCCCGCAGCGGTATTCGCCTTGTCCTGTCCCATTTTCACGATTTGGTCGCCGATACTGAACTGCGGAGCCGTGATGGTATGGCTCATACTTCCCGTAATACTTGCCTCGGGCAACAAGTTCTGCCAAGTTTCCTTACGACTCACTTTCTTGAGGGCAATCTCCTCTTCCGCCACTTTAATGGTGGGATTGTCGCTCAAAGCAATCTCCAAGGCTTTGTCAAGGTTCAAGGTCAGGGTATCCCTCGTCCCTTGCGCCCGTGCATGGCTGCCTGCCAAGACTATGGCAATAAGCAAAAGCCATTTTTTACCCTCAAAAAATCTCTGCATCTTCATAAACTATTAATTGTTATTCTATTTGGTTTTCGTGTCATTGTCTGCGGGCAAAACCTTTTTACGGTATTCCCGGATAAACGCTTCCAGCTCGTGCGCCCCCTGTTCCGTAGAGATTCCGCGCAGAAAAGTGAACATTATAGACTCATAGACTTCAAGGAAGGAATACTCTTTGCAGATGTCCGTATTCATCAACACGTCTATCTGCTCCCTTACCAACAGATTGATAATGGCAAAGTTTACATCATCACGGAAAATGCCCTGCTTCACACCTTCCTTAAAGAAGTTTACCGTTTCTTCCGAATCCTGGTTATGACGGTTCGTCATCAGCGCATAGGCTTTGGGATACTTCTTGATGTCTTCAAAGAACTTCTTATTGGTGGCATGGAACTGTTCGATGCTGCGCTGATAGCATTTCAGCAGGACTTCCAATACATTTCCGGAGGTGGCAAGTACATTCTTCAAAAATTCATCCCCTTCCTTCTGACCTTTCAGTATGCACTCTTCCAACAAAGTTTCCTTATCCGAAAAGACTTCATAAAGGGTACGTTTGGAAATGCCCAGTGAAGTGGCAATATCATCCATTGTAATACTCTTGATGCCGTGCGCAGAAAAAGCTTCCACCGCAGTATCAATAATCCGCTCTCTCAGTTCCGGGCGGGGGACAAGATGCTTGGTATATTCGCTCATTTCTCTTTCTTTTAAAATTCAAAAACTCTTTTTATCCATTTTTCAAAATAAAAACAAGCAAATATAGAAAGAAAACTTAATTAAGCAATTAAGTTTTCTTTCTTTTCTCAAACGGTTAATAAAAATTAGGGATATAACAGATATACAAGGAGAAATATCCTAATAATCAAATTTGGTGCGGCTGAGAAATGCCACTGTCTTATGGATTTCCTTATACATTACAATATCGTCCTTCACAAAGGGAACTTCCTTGCGGTATTCGCACAGGAAACGTTCCAGAATGGGCGAAGTCTTTTGCGGACGGCGGAAGTCGATACCTTGCGCGGCATTCATCAATTCAATGGCAAGGATATGTTCCAGATTGTCCATGATGCGGAACAGCTTTGTTGCGGCATTGGCGCCCATACTCACATGGTCTTCCTGCCCGTTGCTGGATACGATGGAATCGCTGCTGGCGGCATAACAGTACATCTTGTTCTGGCTCACCATGGAAGCGGCGGCATATTGGGGAATCATGAAACCCGAATTCAGACCGGGATTGGCAACCAGGAACTCCGGCAGTCCGCGCAACCCCATGATGAGCTGGGCAATGCGGCGTTCGGAGATATTACCCAACTCGGCAAGGGCGATGCCCAGAAAGTCGTACGAAATAGCCAACGGCTGCCCGTGAAAGTTTCCACCCGAAATGATGCGGTCTTCATCGGGGAAGATAGTAGGATTGTCCGTTACGGAATTGATTTCGGTCAGCAGTACCGAAGACACATACCTGATGGCATCCTTCGTGGCGCCGTGCACCTGCGGAACACAACGGAAAGAGTACGGATCCTGCACATGCTTGCCGGGACGGGCGATGAGTTCGCTGCCTTCCAACAGCTTGCGGACGTTCTCGCCTGTCTCGATTTGTCCTTTGTGGGGACGGATTTGCTGGATACAATCCATGAAGGGGTCGATACGGCCGTCAAAGGCTTCCAACGAAAGGGCTGCTATCAAATCGGCTTTCTTGGAGAGGCGGAAGGCTTTAAGGATGGCAAAGACACCATTGGCGCTCATAAACTGCGTACCGTTCAACAAAGCAAGTCCTTCCTTGCTCATCAACTTGACGGGCTCCCAGCCGAACTCGTCGAGTACACTGATTGCCTCGCGCTTCTTACCTTTATAATATACATCGCCCACACCGATAAGCGGCAGGAAAAGATTGGCAAGCGGCGCAAGGTCGCCCGATGCTCCGAGCGAACCGCGGTCGTAGACGATAGGCATCACATCGTTATTGAAAAAGTCGAGGATGCGCTGTACGGTAATCACCTGCACACCGCTATGCCCCAAAGAAAGCGCATGTGCCTTGAGCAGCATCATCAGCTTGATGATGACCGGACGTATCTCCTCGCCCACACTGCAAGCATGGCTCTTGATAAGGTTCTCCTGCAAGATGCCCACTTCGTCTTGCGATATATTCTTACTACACAACGAGCCGAACCCGGTAGTTATTCCATACAAAGGCTCTGCCGATTCAACAGTTTTCTTATCCAGATAGTCGCGGCATTTCTGTATGCGTTCCTTAGCTTCGGGAGCCAGCTCAAGTTTCAGGTTCTCGTTAATGATGCGTTCGATAAGTTCGAAAGTCAGCTCGCCCGAACCGACATAATAGACATTCTTCATACTTTGAGCTCCTCATTGATTTCGTCCAACAATTCTTTTTCTTTGGCGCAGGCAAGGCGTTCCAGTTCATCGGCTTCGGCTTGCAGTTTGGCAACGAACTCCTTATCCTTCAGCGAACCGAGGTTAATGCGCACATTCATCAAGGCTCCCAACACGGCAGAGCGGGCCGACATCATTGCCACGCAGGCATCGGTTACGGCATTGCGGTTGCCCAGGCGGGCTACGTCCATAATGACGGTCATCAGTTCGAAGGCATTGCGCGCCACCTGCATAGGCACAAGTGCGGCAAACTTCGTAGCTTCCTGAATGGCTGCACTGCGAGCAGCCTTTTCCTCATCGGTGGCCTTCGGCATCTTGAAGCAGGCAAATACGCTGTCGTAGGCTTCGGAGTCGCGGTCTATGTCGCCGATGAAGGTGTCTTTCACTTGCAAAGCCACTTCGGAGATATGTTTCATCAGTTCTTCATGCTCCTCATAGCCTTTCTTGCCAATGGTGAGGTTGGCAACCATTGCCGCCAAAGCCGAAGCGACGGCTCCATTCAATGCGGCGATGCTTCCGCCGCCGGGGACGGGATCGCTGCCCGCCACTTTATTCAAAAACTCTTTGACTGTTAAATCGACTAACATGGGATTTAAGTATTAAATATAAAGTATAAAGTATTAGTTTTCTGTTTCAAAGCACCGGATAAAGCACGCCTTCCTTCACCGTAGTGTGTACACAGTTCATCCCCACGTAATAGGGCAGGAAATGGTAATTGTCCGTGTTCAGCACCACAAAGTCTCCTTTCTTTCCCACCTCGATACTGCCGATGCTGTCGGCCCGGTTCAAGGCGGCGGCTCCATTCAGTGTGAGGGCGGTTATGGCTTCTTCGATACTTATCTTCATATAGATACATGCCAGCGCAAAGGTCAGCGGGATAGAACCGGAGAAACAACTGCCGGGGTTGAGGTCGGTGGCCAATGCTACGGCACAGCCCGCATCAATCATCTCGCGCCCGCGGGCATACGGCTCTTTCAGGGCAAAGGCGGTAAGAGGGAGCAATGTGGCAACCACGCCTTTATCCGCCATGGCACGGATGTCGGCATCGGAAGCATGCAGCAAGTGGTCGGCAGAGACGGCAGAGAGTTCCGCAGCCAGCCCCGCACCACCCAGCGGTACGATTTCATCGGCGTGGAGTTTCAGTGCCAGTCCCATTTCACGGGCGGCGGTCAGCAAGCGGCGGGACTGTCCGATAGAGAACACGCCTTGCTCGCAAAAGACATCGCAAAACTCTGCCAGCCGGTTTTGAACAACGGCGGGCATGACTTCACGGATAATGAAATCCACGTAATCGTTCGTGCGTCCATTGTATTCCTGAGGCACTGCGTGCGCGCCCAGAAACGTAGGAACGATGTCCACACGCTTGTGCTCATCATTGTTCAGACTGCGCATCACACGGAGTTGCAGCAACTCGGTTTCCTTGTCCAGGCCGTAGCCGCTCTTGCCCTCGACGGTGGTAACTCCCATAGTGCTCATCTGCTTCAAGAAGCCCTCTGCCTTGGCGCGCAGTTGGATAAAGTTGCACTCACGCGTAGCTTTCACCGTACTGACAATGCCGCCGCCACGCTCCATAATGGACATATAGCTCTCGCCTTTCAACCGCCAGGAGAATTCTTCGGCACGTTCCCCGCCAAACACGAAGTGCGTATGCGAATCGACAAAGCCGGGCAAAAGGCACTTGCCGCGGGCGTTGTAATGCCAGTAGCGCTGATAATAGCCGTCGCGCTCCTCGCCACGGTTAGGGCCTACGTAGGTGATGACGCCTCCGGTAACTTCCACCGTAGCGTCATCGATGATGCAAAGTTCTTCCATTTCCCTGCCGCGGCGGGCGGAAAAGCCGACGGGAGTTACGACACGGGCATTGAAGATTATCAGATTTTCTGTCATAGCTGTTTCTGTTTCATTTTCTTCCGGTTACTCGCGCAGTCTGCGTATTCCTGCACTCATTCCATTATCCGGGCTTCCAGCACCTGCTGCATCGAGAAGTTCTCCAGTCCGAGGTAATAGGAAGCCGTATCAATCAGCGCTTCCATAGGTACGAGACCTATAATCTCACTGCCCACGATGCTGACACCGTAGCGGCGCGCTTCGATGCGTACCAGTTCGAAGGCACGGTAAAGCGCCGTGCGGGTATAGTCGGTCATGTTGATGGATACCTGGGTAATTCCTCGGTCTTTCAGTTCCACGCCCATAGCCTTGCAGTAGCGCAGTCCGCCGCCGATGAAACGTATCTTTTTGGCAATGTCGTGCGCAATCTCCAGACTCGGCGTATTGAGGTTGATGTTATAGGCCACCAACGGCATGCGTGCTCCCACTGCCACCGTACCTGCGGTAGGATGACGTTCGGCGGGACCGAAATCGGGTTGCCATTCGGGAAGCTTTATCTTCTCCGCCATGCCCTCGAACTCTCCTTTACGGACAGCCGCAAGGTTCTCGCGGTGAGGTGCCGAAGCAGATTTTTCGTAGAGGAATACAGGCAGGTTATAACGTTTTGCCACTTCCGCACCCACTTCCTTAGAGAGTGCAATGGCCTCTTCCATGGTCACATTCTTGATTGGGATAAAAGGAACAACGTCCACAGCGCCCATACGGGGATGCTGCCCCTGATGTTTGTTCAGGTCGATGAGCTGTACAGCCACGCCGATGGCTTCGAGCACGGCATCGCGGAGCGGTTCGGGCTCGCCCACTACGGTAACCACCAGCCGGTTGTGGTCTTCATCGTTACTGTAATCCAGCAACTTCACACCTTGTTTGCCACGGAAAGGGGCTACAATACGGTCTATTTTCTGCAAGTCACGTCCCTCGCTGAAATTGGGGACACATTCTACGATTCGGTTCATAACGGTTATGTTTTTGGAGCTTACTACAGAAGAGACGGTATTTTTCTTTGATATTATCTCCGGACAGACCTATTATTTTTTCAGACAGAAGAACAAAAGGACATAAACTATGCAGGCGGATACCTGCCGGACATCACAGTTAAGTTTATCCTCTTAACCTTATATCTTTTTGTGCATTTGTTCTTTGGTTCTCTTATATTCTGAATATCCTTTATGTTCTTTGGTTCGTCTGTCTGAAAAAGAATACTCTTATGTCCTTATCTCCTCTATAACTAAGCCTGTTACTATTATTTTATATATTTATCAATCAGTTCTTCATCCGCCACGTAAGGCATCGTGATGTGATAGCCTTCCGCATGGGTGCGGTTAAACTCTTCGCTGGTTTCCATGGCATGTGCATTTCGTGCCCACGAACGGCGTGCCACACCGCCCATCACATCCCAAAGCATGGCAGAGCGCAAGATTTCGTCCACCCGTTCGGAACCGTCGCACACCATGCCGAAGCCGCCGTTAACGGCCTTGCCGATACCTACTCCACCGCCGTTGTGCAACGCCACAAGGCTCATGCCCCGCGCGCAGTTTCCGGCAAAGCATTGCACCGCCATGTCCGCCATTACGTTGCTGCCGTCCTTGATGTTGGATGTCTCGCGGAAAGGAGAGTCCGTACCGCTGACATCGTGATGGTCGCGTCCCAGCATAATGGGACCTACTTCGCCGCGGCGCACCATTTCATTGAAGCGCAAGGCAATCTTCATGCGTCCCTCGGCATCCTGATAGAGGATACGCGCCTGTGTGCCTACCACCAGGTTGTTCTTCTCGGCATCGCGTATCCAGTTATAATTATCCAAATCCTGTCCGCGGCGGGTAGGGTCGATGCACTCCATGGCGGCACGGTCGGTCTTTACCAGGTCCTCGTGCTTGCCGCTAAGACATACCCAACGGAAAGGCCCGTAGCCGTAATCGAAGAGTTCCGGCCCCATAATGTCTTCCACGTAGCTGGGGAAGATGAAACCGTTCTTGTCGCTGCCGTTGCGCGCTATTTCGGGAACGCCGGCATCATAAACGGCTTTCATGAAAGAGTTGCCGTAATCGAAGAAGTACGTGCCCCGGCCGACAAGCTCTTTTATGGCAAGGAAATGGCGCTTCAACGTGGTATCCACCTTACGGCGGAATTCGGCAGGATTCTCATGCAGCATCCGGGTACGCTCCTCGAAGGTCAGTCCCACGGGGCAGTAGCCGCCGTCGTATGCCGCATGGCAGGATGTCTGGTCGGAAAGCAGGTCTATATGTATCTGTTCCTTTACGGCATATTCCAAAAGGTCCACCACATTGCCGTGATAGGCGATGGAAATCGGAGTGTGACTGTCCATGGCCTCTTTGGCCAGCGCAAAGGCTTGCGGCAGCGAATCCGTTACGTGTCCCACCCAGCCTTGACGGTGGCGGGTTTCGATACGCGAGGCATCCACTTCGGCTATGACAGCCGCCGCACCGGACATCTCGGCAGCTTTGGGCTGGGCGCCGCTCATACCGCCCAGACCGGAAGAGACGAAAAGCCGTCCGCGCAGGTCACCGTCCTGAGGGATACCGAGCTTCAGCCGTCCGGCATTCAAAAGGGTGTTGAAAGTGCCGTGCACAATGCCCTGCGGCCCGATATACATCCACCCGCCGGCAGTCATCTGACCGTAATTGGCTACACCCATCTGCATGGCTGTATGCCAGTCCTGCTGATTATCATACAGCCCTACCATCATTGCATTCGTAATAATGACGCGCGGCGCTTCGGGTTTCGACTTGAAGAGTCCCAGCGGATGCCCGCTTTCGATAACGAGCGTCTGGTCATCGGTAAGGACTTCAAGGTATTGTTTTATCAGGCGATACTGCATCCAATTCTGGCACACCTGCCCCGTCTCACCGTAAGTGACAAGTTCGTAAGGGTAAAGGGCTATGTCGAAACAAAGATTATTGTCTATCATCACCTGAAAGGCCTTACCCTCGATGCAGCGTCCTTTGTATTCGTCGATGGGCTTTGCCTTGAGGTCGCCTTGCGGACGGTAGCGGTAGCCGTAAATGCGTCCGCGCGTACGAAGTTCTTCCATAAATTCCGGAGCGAGTGTTTCGTGCAGTTCTTTAGGGATGTAGCGTAGGGCATTCTTCAATGCCGTAGCGGTTTGTGCCGCGTCAAGAGTGTAGCCGCGGTCGGGCGCCCGCCGGATACCTTCTACGAAGGTGGGATAAGGGGGCAGTGTTTTGCTTAAAGTTATCTCCATAGTATATAAGGTGAATAGTTACAATTTGTCAGAATACACTGGCTTGTATCTGCCGCAATATAAAAATAATTCCCGATATTCGCAATAGAATACCGGGAATTTTATCATTTAGTAAAGTTGGAATAGTGTACAGCTTATTCTTGATCACGGATTTTCATTTTAGCAATATCATCGCGATAATCCGGTATAGACCTGCACAGGATTAGTCTTTCAGCTTATTTTTCAGGCAAAGGCAGAATACGTCCCTTGAAACTGTAATTTCCTGCCATGTAAACCTTGTTCGCCTGCACGGAACATTGGTTGGAATCGTGATAAAGCGTCATTACCCACTCGAATACCCGATAATGCTAACTCCCCTGCACCCGCAAACTGATGTTGACATCTCCGTTATGCCGCACTTCCGGTTCGCCTATCTGCAAATCGGCCTCACCTCCATTCAACGGAGAGATGCCGGAGAATAGTTTCGAACCGTCGACTTCACGCGTAAGGTAGGCCCGCAGTTTGTCCCCCTTTATTACAAAATAGCTACCTGAGACCTGCTGCGTACGAAGTTTTTCGGGGCGGTCGGAAGGGATATAAATCTCTTCCAATACAATCTTGCAGTTGCCGGATGTCAATGCCTGCAAGGCAACATGATGAGCCGTTTGTCCTTCTACGGTATCGACAGTTCTGCAACCAGAGAACACTACGGCAAAAGCCAAATACAAAAAAAGCGCAACCAAGAATCGTCCTTTCATACTATTTTAATTTTAGTTAAAGTCAGAAAAGTTACTTCTCCATTAACTTATACTGTTGTTTTACATAAGCCACAAATTCATCAGTAAAGACATATTCATCACCTGCCTTTCGCGCAGCCTTGTTATAGGTTTCCACAAACATCACCGGTTCCACAGAATTGTCGGCAATCGCCTGCAATCCGAGTTGATGCTTGATGAGCGTCGCCATATAAAAGCCATTCGGATGTCCGCCGTTAACCGGCAACTTGGCAACCTGCCCATAGACATCGGCGTCCACTGTTCCTTTCGAGTAACCCACCGTCAAAGAATCTATCTTTTGCAGTAGCTTCGGCGTATTGTAGTAGTTTTCGTTCATCTGTTTCAGCACATCTTCACCGAAAAGCCCGGCGTCTTTCATAGAATAAGGCCCCTCGAACTTGTTCAGAATATCAGCGCAACCCTCCGACTGCATCATGCTCAACGCGACCGCAACAGGACTTCCACTGTCTTTGTATTTCTCTCGAAGATAGCCCCAACGATAGCTGTGATGCAGTTCGTGGCCTATCAGATTGACCAGGGATTCTTCATCCTGACTATAAACACAGTTCAAATCCATAAATACATTGCCGCTGAGCGACCAGGCTTCGGGGGTAAACAAGAGAATGTAGAATTTACTGTGATCGGGATGTCGCATCGCAAAACTATCCGGTAAGTATTTCAAGGCTTGCTTGTTGCCACGGACAAAAGCGCCGGAGAGGGCAGAGCCTGCCAAATAGTCATCGAGCCTATCAAGGTCATCGCCAAACCGGCTGAGATTTTGAATACAAAAATAACGTACGATATCTTCATTGTTCTTCATCGTCTGAAGGGGAACGGACAAGATACTATCCTTAACAGCCTTTAAATTCCGGTCGAAAACAATTTCATAAGAAGCCTTGAAAGTTTTTTTCAGCGATTTCCCCACAGGGCGGTCAAAAAACTGCTTATATCCATCGGTGGCAAACAATATTTCCCACTCCTGTTGTGAAGGCAGATGACCGTTTCTCGCTTTCTTGGTCAGTTCGATAAGGGCTTGGGCTGATTCGATGGAACAAGTCGGTTCAGACTTGAGTTGTCTCAGATACTTTCCGATGACCTCTGCCGACTCGCTCGTTTCTTTTTCAAAAGCCTCTTTCAGCTCCGGATAATCCGCCAGCAGTTCCAGCATCTTCTCCCTGCCCACAAACTCCGAGCGTCCCGTTTCCGGATTCAACTCGTAATACACGCGCGCAAAGACCAGCCCCGAGGCATTGATGGCATCCCCCACTTCACCGCCCAGCTTGGTTGCATCGGGCGGAGTTGCCGTACTTGCGGCAGCCTGCCCCACAGGTTGCGCACAGAAATAAATCCTGCCTTTCACCCACATGGCAGGTGCATACCAGCCGCCAAAGCGGTAGCGTTTATAACGCATTTTCTTACAATTTACATATAGCGACGTATCCATCCGCACCGCATAACAGCGAGACTTCAAATACCTGCAAAGACCGGAATTGTCCTTCGCTTCTATACGGTAATCCGCTCCCCCCATCAGATAAATCTGATTCTTGGAACGCTTCTCCACTTTCAGTATGGTGACCGTATCTCCACGCCCTTCCACCAACTCTTTCAAATTGGAATACATTATCTGCTGTGCCGAACATGGCAAGACCAATAATGCCAATAGCCCTAACACCCAACCTCTTTTCATATCGCTATCCTTTCTTTTTGAAACTCTGCATACTCAGGCGAAAGGTACATTTTTTATTGATATTCAGCAAATATAGAAGAGAAAAAACATCATATTCCCCGCAAAATCATTTGCATATACCTATCATCGGCCTTGCATGCCGCCATCGCCGCGAACGGAAACCTATGGTACGGAAGCCCGAAGCCACCTTGCCGCAACAAGCAAGATACGCTGCTGATTACAAGAAAGATGCGTGTACCAACAATGTACCTCCTGCTGGTACATGCCGTACCAACCGTTGGTAGCTCCCGTACCAAGCAGTGGTAGCTCTCCTACCAAACCGTGGTAGGCCTCGTACCAACCCGCGGTACTTCGAATACCGCCAGCCGGTATTTCGCATATCCTTAGGGGAAAAAACATATATTTCGTTATCTTTGTCGTTCTCTAAAGCATGGAAACAAAATGGAAAGCATTGAAAATATAAAATCGGTCTACCGGCGTATTGAGGATGAAGCCCGATGCGAATTGAATAAAGTACAGCAACAGATTTATCGCATCAGCACACTGCGGCTGCTGCTGTTCGTGGCAGGAATTGCGGGGATTATCTATTTCCGGACGGAAAGTTGGGCAGTGCTGACGGGCATTGCACTTGTCACCCTGCTGCCGTTCATTCTCCTGATAAAATACCACAACCGCCTGTTTCACCGCAAAGATTATCTGGAAAAGAAGGCAGAGGTCAACCGGCAGGAGCTGGCTGCGCTGGACTATGACACATCCTGCTTCGACGGCGGCGAGGAATTTGCAGACCCTGCACATCTGTATGCTTACGACCTGGATGTATTCGGTACGCATTCGCTGTTCCAATACATCAACCGTACCTGTACCGAACCGGGAAGACGCCTGCTGGCCGACTGGCTGGGGCAGCATCTTACAAAGAAAGAGGATATACTGGAGCGCCAGGCTGCCGTACGCGAACTTGCTCCCGAACTGAAATTCCGCCAGCGGTTCCATATCCTCGGCCTGCTGCATAAAGGCAAGGCAGCCGATGAAACCGAGTTGAAAGCATGGGCGGCAAGTCCCGGGATATTTCGCAAGAGCAGACTCTTGCGTGTGCTGCCGGCAACCGTTACGGGTATCAACGGTGTATGTTTGCTTTTGGTCGTTGCCGGTTACCTGCCGGCAAGTATGTGGGGAGTAATTTGGACGCTCTTTGTCGTTGCCGGATTTGCCTTTACCGGAAAGATTACCAAGATACAAGCCGTGTACGGCAAGAAACTGCAGATTCTCGGAACGTATGCCGGGCTGCTCAGGCTTATGGAGGCCCGCCCCATGCAATGCCGCCTGCTGAAAAGCATCAAAGAGGAAATCGGCGGCGAACAGCGGAAAGCATCCCTCTCCATCAGCCGTTTGAGCAAGCTGATGAACGAGTTGGACCAACGCAACAATATGTTCATGTACGTCATCCTCAACGGACTGTTCTTCTGGGAACTGCGACAGATTATGCGCATCGAGGCATGGAAAGAGCAATATGCCGGCGAACTGCCTCAGTGGCTCGACGCCCTCGGGCAGATGGATGCTCTTAACTCACTGGCAACCTTTGCCTATAATCATCCCGCATATGCTTATCCTACTCTGCTCGACAAGGCTGATATGGCTGCCGCCAAAGCCGGCATCTCTTCCGATGCAAGGAAAGCCGGTGCGGCAAATACCGGTAGCAATGCCCGTTTCATACTCCGTGCAAAGGCCTTGGGACATCCCCTGATGCATCGCGACCGTTGTGTGCGCAACGACATCGACATGGAGAAACGCCCTTTCTTCATCATCATCACCGGCGCCAACATGGCAGGAAAAAGCACGTACCTGCGTACGATAGGCGTCAATTATCTGCTCGCCTGCACCGGCATGCCCGTCTGTGCAGAGGAAATGGAAGTGTATCCCGCGCGCCTTATCACCAGCCTGCGCACCAGCGACTCCCTGACCGACAACGAGTCTTACTTCTTTGCCGAACTCAAGCGCCTGAAACTCATCATTGATAAACTGCAAGCGGGTGAAGAGCTGTTTATCATTCTGGACGAAATACTCAAAGGAACAAACTCGATGGATAAGCAGAAGGGTTCATTCGCACTTATCAAGCAGTTCATGGCTTTAGAGGCAGACGGCATCATCGCCACCCACGACCTGCTGCTGGGTACGCTCATCGACCTTTTCCCGGAGAATATCCGCAACTTCCGCTTCGAGGCGGATATCACCGACAATGAGCTGACCTTCTCCTACCGTCTCCGTCCGGGCGTGGCGCAGAACATGAACGCCTGCTTCCTGATGAAAAAAATGGGGATTGCCGTCACCGACTAATCCCCGTTTTATACCGATAAGCTAAAGCGCCCGCTTTTATCTGCGCAAACTTACACTGCCCTGCACTTAGACAGGAAAGCCGAGACCGCCGCTGCGTCGCTACCCGTGAAGTAACGTACGGAAGTCACCGGAGTATAGGTGTAAGGCACAAACTGAAACAGTTGCAATGCGGCAAATTTATTGTCCTGCGAAATCATAATGTCCATACGTACATTACCGCTCGATTCGCTCTTTATACCCGCCTCGCAGTCCGGATTGCCGCGCTCAATCATTTCGGTCAGCTCACCTATATGCTTCAAATCGAAAAACATGCTGCGCTCCTTCGTCACGCTTCCCGTAGGCAGGTACACCATTTCCTTCGACTTCCAGAACAAACGGAATACCCCCAGCAGAATCAATGCCGTGCCCACTACCATCAGCGCCATGCTTATGGTGGAAGATTTATCGTGCATTTCAAAAATAGAAACAAAGATAAGAAGACCCGCCACCATCATCGCCAATGAGATGAGCAGTCCGGAAACACTTGTACGTTTTGCAATATCGGGATGTGAAGACGCAAAGAGAGTTGCGTCGATAGTTTTAGTTGCCATATTATAAACAGTTTTATAAATTAATGAATTATTGTAATAGAGAATAAGGGAGTACAATCTCTTCTCTATACGGACATTTATCCGATGCCCATACACAGAAAAAAGACCTGAATACAATAAGACATTAAATCAGAATCCGCCTCAGTGTGAAAATATAGTATTCACACACAGGCTTGCAACCATAGTAAGCGGTGGAATCATAAAGTTTCTCTTTATGCAAAGACAGAACCGCTTCGCGCCGGGCAAGCTTATCCACCCAGTCCTTTAGTGAGAAGATGTATTCGGCGGTATAGGAACGCTGAATGCGGGACATGGCAAGCGAGTGCAGATGACCGCTGTTACTCGCCAGCTCCGCTACCGGCAGATAGGGCAACTGAGGTGAAGTAAAGCATGTGCCATCCTGAGAATGAGCGGCAGTCACCGCCTGAATATCCGTAGAATCTCCTGTACTCACCCCGCCATCGGAAGTAAATACAGCGCCCGACATCTGCCACAAAGCCAACGCAAGCACCAGAAGTCCTATGATTTTCAAATATCTGCCCATAACTGTGTGCAAATATAACGGTTTATTTCACAGGTTTGTTTTATACACACATCTTTTAAGGTTTGTTCATGTAAAAAGAGGATTGCCAAAATACGTTTGATTGAATCTCTAAAAAATCTTGCTTCGTCATAAATAGAAAGGTTATGAAGGTGTGTCAAAATGCACCCCTTCTTTCTTTTACGCACAAAGCCCCGACTTTCACAAGCTGGGGCTTTGTTATTACCTAAAGATTCTGTATCTTTAGGCATAAGAATTTCACTATGACAAAGATACATTTTCGTCCTTACAATCCCAACCAAACAGTGCTTTTTC
>OJON01000226.1_pt1 | contig 36461 bp, 39 predicted proteins | sample 1598031 | NCBI WGS metagenome assembly OJON01 (sample SAMN01915216, study PRJEB22387) | human gut metagenome | isolation source: stool | host: Homo sapiens | place: USA | reverse complement strand
TTGCGGACGCAATATCAAGCGGCATATGAAGCTACTTCATGGATTAAGGACGAGTATATAAAAGATGGTTCCCTTGATTGGGACAAGATGGCTGACAGGTTGCTAGCTCTTGGGGAGAATACAGGTTCGTTCAAGATTGCTATTCAGATGCTTCCTGAATTCCTTCCCAAAGACGATAGAGCATGGCTGGTCCAAGCATTGAACGACACCTATGAAGATATAGGGTCATTCTTAAGAATGCTTCCTGAGAAAGATGAAGATGAAGAAAAATTTCAACGTCTTGCTCTAGCTATCCAGAAAGAATATCGCTCCATGCGAGACATGCCTGAGAGCAATTGGGGTATGGGGGTCAGGAACTTAGTTGATAATGTTCCTAAAATTGCCGCCGTCAGCTTGTCTTCTTTAGCTACAGGAGTTGTAACAAGGAATCCAGTTGCAACTTACAGCGTCGCAACAGCTATGGGGTCATTGGTCTATGGCTCGAGTGCCGGACTCGATGCTTATAAATCAAACTCTAGTAGAGAAGGGGCAATCGCGTATGGATTAACGGTAGGCTCACTAGAAGGCGCTCTTGATTCTCTCACAATGTCTATTGGTGGTCTAGCAGTTAAAGGAGTACGAGCTACTGGACTTGGTTCTACTGCGATAAGAGGAGTTGAGGCTATAGCAGAAAGATCGACATTGGCACGTATAGGTCGTGCTGGGGCGGCAGGTGCTTTAACGGAAACCGTACAAGAAAGCATTGCTGACCCAGTATATGTTGGAGTTGAAAATCTTTACCGGAGCCTAGGTGCAGATTTAACTCAACAGAATACCCTTAGGGACTGGTGGGAGAATTACAATCCTTTGGACCCTGCATTCTTTATTCCTACTGTTGTTCTTGGCGGCTCTATGGGCGCGCTCGGTGGTGTACAAGCCAATCATTTGGTTAACAAGGTAGGCAGAAGCCCTCAAGCTCTTATAGCCCTAGGCATTGAAAGTGATGTAGCCCACCAGATTGCTACTATGCCTGACGGCAAGGAGCGCTCCAACCTAATTCAGGAGGCGCTCTTTAATACTACCAATGTAAACCAGTCGCCAGAAACAGTAGGTAGCAGTTCAGCCGCGATGCTGAATTTCGTTGCGAAGAATGCCGACCTTTTCAAGAATGTGGAATTGATGCCCACGTTCAAGGATAACGGGGATGGTACTTGGGACGTCACCACGACGTCTCCTGAAAGCGGCCAGCAATCTACCATGACGCTCACCGACGAAGTAGCTGGGACTTATCTTTCCGAGACGCTGGCGTCCAATCCTTCTTTTGTGCAAGCCCTGAATCTATTTGCTCAGAGACAGCTTGAACCTGCCATTGAGAGTCAAGGCATTGAGATAAGCAAAGACGAGCTTCTTTCCTCAATCCAGAATGCGGAAGGAATCAACCAGTCCACGGCAAGGGCTAGGGCGCTAGCCTACATTCAATCTAACCCTGAACTTCGAGAACAATACAATGCAGGTGAAATTACCGTTGAGGACGTTGCTAATAATTTGGAGGTTGTTTCGGCGTATCGTGCTGGGCAAATAGCGGTCATCGAAGGGAGAGCCAATCCACTAGACATTCTGGAAGAAGTCATCCATGCCAATGCGACGTATGATCTTGCCACGGGTGCAGTCACCCGGGAGTATATTGAGAACGCCATTCGCAAGTATGGAGAGTACACTGGCCGGGATTTTGGGAACTTGTCTGACGATGTTATCTTGCAAGAAGCCTTAGCCACGATGGGGAAAGCGCTTGCCACTAACCCGGAACTGTTCGGTACTCTTCCCGGAGATGTGCAGAGCATCCTTGAATGGCAGAAGGACAACATCGCGGAAGTAGGCAACATCTTTAAGGAAGGCCAGCGCATCAAGCAGGCCATTGAGGATGGAGTTCTTGATGCAGACTTTGTTAAATGGTCCCAGTCTCTAGCTAATGTGGCAGACCAGACGCAGGCCAGAGACATCGCGTCCATGATTAATGAGGCGGCAGGGGCGGCGATCCTTCCTTCCGTTCAGGAGAGAACAAGCGCTTTGCGTGTAGGTCCGGGAATCCAGACCGTTGAAAAGGCAATCGCAGATATCTTTGAGAGCAATTCTTCTCAGGCCATTAACAGTCTCAAGGCAATACGCAAGTCTTTCATGGGCCTTGCCGAGCAAGCAGTAGCTGGGAAGTTCTCTCAGGCGCGCCAGCAGAAGGCATTGTTTAACAGCGTCCTTACTCTTGAGAATGCTATTAGCCGTTATGGTAAATCATTTATACCAAGGTCATTAGCTGAAACACTAGCTAACCCGAAGAGCCAACTACAATTTGAGAATGCCCTTCAAACTGCGTTAGACCGTGGAGTTAAAGCTATCAACAACCAGATACAAACTGCCGAATTCAACCGTACGCAACGTGAGGTTAGGAAGATTGTTGATAGGGTCTTGAAAGAATCTTCCAAGGAAGAAGCGGCGGCGCTCCGTGCTGAGGCGGCCCAACAAGTCAAGACTACCGAGGGGCTGGAGCGGTTGGCAAAGAGAGCCTATAAAGATAGGAAGGGCGTAAGCTCCACGCTGGACGCACAGAGCCGTTATAACACGCTTGCCGTTGAGGAGCTGATGAAGATGTCTCCAGAGAAGGTAGAGGCCCAGCAAGACGCATTGCAGGCCCTCCTTGAGAGGACTATTAACAAGACTCAAAACCCGAATGACCCTCAAGTAATAGAAATTCAGCAATCTATTTCCTTGCTTGATACATTCGGTTCTGTTCTCTACAAAGATGGGAACAGCTTCGTCCGTAGCTTGGCAGAGCAGGAGAATGCTTTTGACGCATTGAAGCAACTTCAAGATGAGGGACGCCTCCGCTGGAGGAAGGAGCTGGAGAGACGCGAACAGAAGCTTAACCTGTTTAAGGATGAAGTAGCTAAGGCCGTAGGTACAGAGAAGAAACTGGATGATCTGAGAAATCTTCTCAAGGAAGCTGGAGAATACAATTCGTTAAAGAGTTTCTTTACAGGAATGCTTTCCACCGTTCAGTTATCCGAAATCCTCGGAACACTGCCCGGCTTTAAAAGGAACGGTGACTTCATGCTGAATGAGGTAGTGAGGGCAACCATGCAGAGAGACAATGCCCGAGTGAAGCGGCATGCGATGATCTCTTCATGGCTTAAGGGTGCGGCAAAACTGGCAGGGATCAAGAACACTGATTCGACAACTCAAATCGCGCGCCATTTCTACCAGATGAATAACGCCCCTGTTAAGTTCAAGGGCGAAGAATACGTTAAGACTCAGCTTATTAAGATTTATCAGACCATGCAAGAGTCTGATGGCGTGAAAGTCTTGCGTAACAACTACAAGCTTGATCTTGGGAACTATGCTCTTCTGGAGCGCCGCATATCCCAATTAGACGAACAGCTCTCCAATAAGGAGATAACTCAAGATGAGTATGAGGCAGAAGTGGATAATGCAGAAGAAGCGTTTCAGGATAGGCTCGCTAAAGATCAGGAGGCGCTTATTAATGCGCTTGGTCCGGACGGGTTGTTCTTGGCACGCTCCATTCAGAAGGCGTATCGTAAACTAGGCCAGAGGGTGGCCAGCATCGAAGAGTCTTTCTTCGGTCAGGTCTCTACGATGGAAGACTTCTATACGCCACGCACCACGGCCCATGAGGGGCAATTAGGGGACGGGTTCTATGATTCTCAAGGGTACACTCCCGGGCAGATAACTTATTCCGGCAAGCCCGCCTTCATGAAGAAGAGAAGCACCCCGGCTTCTGCGGAAATAACTATGCTGGTAAATCCGGTTCAGGAGTTTGAAAGGTACGCTCAGATAGCGGAAGGCTGGATGTCTTCCCTTGAATTGAATGAGTACTTCAACAAAGTTTGGCTGAATACGAAGACGGCCGCACAAATACAGCTTGTCATCGGCAAGGAGAACTACCAGCAGGCAAGCAAGGGCCTTTATAATTTCCTGAATGAAGGACGCATCCGCGCACAGCAGGGATTATTCGGGGAGCTTTTCGTCAAAGCGATTGGAACTCTTGCCCGCACGAAGATTTTTAACTCTATGGCTTCCATTTGCCGGAGCGGTGCGGCGTTCTTCAATCCGTTGGTAGGATCGGACTTTAGCAGTCTTGAGATTATAAAGAGCATGGGTAGCTGGCTATTCAACCCTCAGCCTATTTCTCTCCAAGAGATGGCCCAGCTGAAAGGCGTGAAGGCTCGCAACCCGTTGTCGTATCAGGATAGGGCGGTAATCAAAGCCGCTATGGACGCCCCAAAGACGAAGCAGGCTCAGGTCATGTACTGGCAGGAGTGCGGCAACTCGGCATTGATTGACTTTGACCTATGGTGCGTAAAGCGTGGCAACATGATGGCCGCGCAAATCTTGCATGATAGGGGCTTGAAGAAAGAGCAGATCATAGACCAGTTGAATCTTAACATTCTAAAGTCGGCCCAGCCTGAGAATCAATCTACTCGCGCTATTGGCACACTTGGAGGATCAGCTTACGAATCTTACCAAGTCTTGTTCATGAGCGACATGCTGAACAAGTCAGCTCTTCTTTTCAGCCAGTTCAAGCGTGGCGACATTAGCTCCATGAGGAAGCTTGCCAACTTCATCCGCATGTGGACTATCGTTGGTTTTGCTAATACCATTTCGGGCATGGCGGCTTCCTTCTTCACGAGCTATAACGATGATGAATTCTCGGCAGAAACGATTCTCTTCAACATGTCTCTTGGCCCGCTTGTCGCCACCCCTGTATTCGCAGGTTTGTTCCAAGCGCTGGATTACTATGCGTTCGGAGGCGGCCACGTCTTCTCCCGTCCTAACACGCTAACGGACTTTAGCAGAACCGCCCGAGGTCTTTCCCAAGCTTACGAAGTTATATTGAAGAGTACGGAAGACATGGACGCCGTGACTCTAAACGAATGGATTGAAGTTGGGGCAGGTCTTAGCCGGACGCTGGGAGATACGATTGGCCTTGGAGCTAATATCGCCAATGCGAAAACTGTGGGACGTGTGTTTGAAGTCATCAGCTCCTTGTCCAATGCCACTCTCCAAGCGCACAATGCGGCCAAGACTACGAGGTCTGACCTCAACCCCTTCTACGACACCAGAGAAAAACTATTGCAAAGCGCACGTAGATTGCGTAAAGAGAAGCGTGAGGCCAAGAGTACCTATGGCGAACGTAGCGTAGAATACAGAAGGCTTTCCCGGGAACTTAGGCGAGTTAACAAGAAGCTCAAAGATAACGGCTGGCAGACCAAATAACGTTTAACATTAAACAAAATATGGCAACAAAGAAAACATTAACAACTACGTCGGGGCTTGACCCTAATATTGAATTGGTGGGGGGCAATGGTGGTGTTAAACCACCTGCTCCATACGCTGGAGATGAGACTTCTAAAACGTTCCGCACAATGGCTGGCAAATCGTACTGCCTGACTTTAACGACTGGGAATCTAACTGTTGCAGGACATGACATCCCGGAATATACGCCAGATGGAATTACATTGCTTGATGCTAGGAAAGCAGGGCAATATATTTTCATAGCGATCTCCTCATATACAACTGTAAATGTAGATTTAAATACACAGTATGTATTAACTCCGTTGGATTTTAAGGTTGCCTCGCTCGGTGCGTCGTCCGGGGGAGGCGGTTCCTTTGATCCTACTTCCAACCAGACAATCACTGGGATGTGGAGTTTTAGCAACATTGTCGTTCCCACACCAGATAGAGGAGATCAAGCGGCAAATAAAGGCTATGTTGATTCCAAGATAGCCGCTGGGACTTCTAATCTTGTGACGCTTACGACGGCGCAAACTATTTCCGGCACCAAGATATTTACTGGGAGCATCGTTATGAACAACGAAGCTCCGCTAGTACTTGGAGCGGGAGCTAACGCATTAAAACTTCATGGAGATGGGGCCGGGGGGTCCTATGTCTTTGAGGGAGGCAACTCCACTCATATAGATTTTTCTGTTAGCACCTCATTCCAAGACCCTGTGACTTATTTCGACAACGTGACGGTGACATCCGGCGCGGTGCTTGCGATAGGGTCAGACCAGAATGCACTTGCTTTTCGGGCCGATACTACAGGGCGTACTATTGCAGGAGGAGGACCTAGTACTGTTTGGGAAATCAACGTTAACATGGAAATTGGCGCCCCTGTCACCTTCCGAGGCAACGCAGAATTCACGGCTGGCGCGACAAGAACAACCAAAGCGACTCCAGCAGATACGGACTTGATGAATAAGGCGATGTGCGATGCGGCGTACGCACCTATTTCTTCATTACAATCTACAGATTCTTCTGATTTTCTACAGTATGTAAAGGCTCGTGGATTTGCTAATTCTAGTTCTACTCCAAGCTTTATTGTTAGTGGTCTCCCCAAACCTTCAAACATGAAGATCAAGCTTACCCCTAGGAGAGATACTTACAATGCGGGAGCAAAGATACAAATTCCGCAGAACATCGTACAGAACCTACAAATCGTAGTAGATCAAGGCGATGGAACTGTGAAGTATGAAGGCTCAACACTTGTCGGGACTAATTTGGAGATAACTCCGAAGAAAGGCATGAGCATTGAAATGACATGTTTATGTAGTGCTGGAACTGCTACGGTTTGTACCTGCGTTGGCTTTAACGATTATGATGTTCTGGGAGACGCTTATTTCCTTAGTGCTATCGTTTAACAATAATTATTTATTATGAAAAAGCTAGACCTTTCAAGACTGAATGTATTCCTAGACTTCATCCAGAACACGCACCAATACACGGAGCTTGGCTGGGTGCATGAGGCCACGGACGCCATGTACAAGAAGGTATCGAAGTTATTCGATACGTTCCGCGAATCGTTTGCTGGGCTGACGGAGATGGAAGACGTTATCAAGACGGACATCCCTACACCTGATCCTGTGGCCGATTCCGTGGTGCGAAAGGTCTTGCGGGAGAAGATTGATGATATTTGTGACTATCTCTATGATGTTGCAGATGAAGAATCTTTCCTGATTTCTCAAGTGGATGAGATAAAAACTGTGCTTCTCCAGCAATATTATGTTGCGTTGAAGAAGTAAAAATGGTAAAAGGTTCTCGCCTTCGACGAGGAAGCATAGCGACATATGGGTAATTGTGGAACAGCGCTGGATATTCCGGCGCTGTTCTTCTTTTATCCTTTACAAAGAATATGAGCAGGTATATTAGGTTTTGTATGGAAAGTCTCACATACGAATTTGAGAATCTAGTTGAAGAGGTTGCTACGCAGACTGGTCTTGATTTGTCTGTTGAGTCTGACAAAGCGAAGGCCGAAGAGCTGGCGAACTGGATGATTGGCGACGGCTTCATGTCTATTACCCTGACGCATGCGGCTGTTAAGGCTTCTGATCGTGGAGTATCAAAGAAGCTGATCTATCTTATAGGTGGAATTATCGTTGCCGTAGCTGGCTATTTCATGGCTAGCGGGTGCGCCAATACTTCCCTTACTCTCTCCGGCGATCAGGGCGGCCAAATAAGCTACAGTGTCGATAAAGACGGCAATCTTATCATTAGTGGGAAGCCTCCCGTGGTGCAAGCCATGAAGAAATAGTTCTCGCCATGTGCAAGATTTCAGAAGTCCCTGCCCGTTTCCTTGAACTTGCTAAGGCATCTCCGATGTATGCTTGTCTGATTTTATCCATGACAATTTGCGGCGGTGCATGTTGGTATATCGGTTATGCGATGAGCAACTACAATGACCGCTTATGTAACCTTATGACCATGCAGACGCAGGCTCAAATTGATACGGCTAAAGCTATCCAACTTCTGACAGTACGTGTAGAACTTATTGAGAGGAAGATTTCCCGATGAAAAGTTTCCTTAACACCAACTGTTTCCAAAATGGAAACAGTTCAACTTAGAAAAAACATCTTATGAAAAGGCTCTGTCCTACCACAGTGTTGATTTTTCGCAGAACTATGTTTAATGTCACCAAATAAATAGCAGACAGTGAAAGAAGAGGGAATCAGAGTGGAGACGCACCAGATAAAGGAAGGTCATCCTTTCTACAACTGGGCTGTGCAAGAATGCTCTCTGAATACATCTCTTTATAATAGAACACTATACATTCTCCGCCAAGCATTCACGGGAAAACACGACAACATTCCCGAATATGCCGATTTAATTAAGAAGGAGCGATTTATTAGCAAATTTGATTTGATTAGCAGAATGCTCCGTCTAAATGACTCAGATTTTAGGGCGTTGCTTAAAGCCCAAGAAGCGGTACAAACCGTAAAGAAGTGTGCTGAATCATTCTCCACTTGGTTCAAGTCTCTCAACGCTTATAAGAAGAATCCTAAGAAATTCACCGGGAAACCAAGGATGCCAAGATATAAGAAGGAAGCAAATAGTGACAAATTGTTTTCCGTTGCTTTCACTTATATGGATGCAAGAATTCAGAAAGACGGAACGATAAACATCCGTAGAGATTTTAAGCTTCCCATCAAGACAAAACTTGCAACCTTGCAAGAGCTTCGTCTTGTGCCAAAGCAAGGATGTATAGAGATACAAATCTTCTACAAAGCAAATTTTCTTAAGACTGACTTAGACTACAACAAAGCAGCAGGTATAGACATTGGTATTGATAATCTCATGGCTGTAACTTCAAACGAGGGGTTTATATCCCACCTTGTTAATGGCAGACCGTTGAAGGCTATCAATCAATTCTATAACAAAACCAAGGCTGAAATTGTGTCTAAGTTAGCCGAAAGAAACGCGGACACATCAAAGAGACTCAGAAAACTAACCTTGAGGCGTAACAACAAGATTAAGGATTACATGCACAAGGCTAGTAGGTCAGTGGTTGATTTGATGGCAGAAAACAAAATCGGAAACTGCTTCATCGGTCATAATGACGGATGGAAGCAGGAAGTAAACATTGGTAAACGAAACAACCAGAACTTTGTGAGTATTCCACACAGCCAGCTTATCTGGATGATGGAATACAAGGCAAAGGAAGCCGGTATCAATGTGGAAACTCACAATGAGTCTCATACCTCAAAATGCTCATTCCTTGACAATGAGGATATTTGTCATCATGACGAATATATGGGCAAGAGGAAGAAACGTGGGTTGTTTGTAAGCTCTGTTGGATGCATGTTAAACGCCGACATCAATGGAGCTGCTAACATACTGCGTAGAGGTCTTAACAAAACATTTCAACCGCATAGAATTATGTTTAATCCGGTTAAAATCGATATAGAAAAGAAGCACCCGATGTTGGTATCCGACCAAGGTGTAGAGGGTGAGGGCTTCACCCATTGTCTTAGTAACCCTAACACATTAAGCCTTACCGCATGAACGATTCTTCAAAAAATCACCACTGTGGTAGGACAGAGCCTATGAAAATAGCGCTGGATATTGGACACGCTCGCGGAACTGGAGCGCGTGGGAATGGATTTGAGGAGCATGCCATAGCCACTTCAATCGTGGACCACCTGTTTACTGAGTTGAAGGACAAAGGCCATGACGTCCATGTTATTGACTTCCCCGACATGAGCAACACGGGAGACCTTAATGCTACTATCCGTGCGGCTAATTCTGGCGGCTATGACTTCGGCATCAGTATCCATTGCGATTCTGCGCAGAAGAAAAGGAGAGAAGTAGATGAAAACAAGCTGATCGAGATTATCACTATTCCTAATCCAGTCCCACACGGTGCCCATGTGTGCTTTTTCCCAAGCTCTTCCCGGGGGCGCAAGCTCGCTCAATGTATTGCGGAGTATCTGACTGGCATTTTACCGGGGAGAGCTGATGCTATTCAGGAGCGCTCTAATCTTGCAATCCTGAAAAAGACAAAACCAGTGTGGGTGCTTTGCGAGTGCGGGTTCATTACTAATCCCGGAGATGCAGACGTGATGAAACACCACCCGGAGAGTATCGCTAATTCTATCGCTCTAGGAGTGGAAGATTACTGTAAAGGATGAGAGTCATCGCTGGTTGGTGTTATCCAGAGGAAGACGTTAGACTAATCACAATGGTTCTTTCTAACGTTCTGATTAAAAACACTTGCGAAACATTCTTAAAGACTCTCAACCCTAGATATTTCAGGGCGAAATATTCCCGGTTGGGGTACGATGAGGAGGAGAATCGGAAGAAGTTCAAGACCTTTGCCGATAGCAATGTTGGAATGGTGGTTAGATTTCGCCTTACTGAAAAGGCTGATAGCGACTACAAGAAGACTATCGCTACCAACGGGAGAAGCCCTTTTGCCGTCAACGTCATGGACAAGATGAAGTATCAGTTCTTCGCGGAAGGCATTACAGATTACTATGTTTACTTTTGCGAGGACTGGCAGGGCCTTGTGAATGTTTATCCTCCCAAGCGATTAGACTTCATAGATTTTGATCTAGGCCACATGAAGGACGAAGGGCACATGATGAGCATAGGAAATGGGATAGCATTCGGTAGGCTCATCGGAGAGATATTTAACGACTGTGCGCGTTTCTTAGATAAGGGTCACCTCGTCGATTCAAAAACATTTCCGTTGCCCTCTTCTCCCGAATACTAATCTTTCTGTTATTATAGAAGAACATTCTCCTAGGTTTCCCTTCTATCTGGTACGCCTTGTTCATCAGGTAAACAGCACGGCAATACATTCGATAGTTTTTGCGCGAGGATTTCGCATACCTTATAAATTCTTTTTTGGATGATTTAACTCTTAAGGCAGAGACGGAAACAGGGTTCCCGTCTGCCATGATCCTGCAAATCACGAAGAATTTATCCTGATCTATCATAGATTTTTGAATGTCAATGCAGACTGCATTTGCTCCTTGGTGTATCGGCCAGGGTTGATAATGGAATCTCCTACACGGGCCAGAGCGTAGGCATCAGCTTCATCATTGTTTGATGCTTCAAAGCCCCACCTTTTTAGTATCTGTTGCATCATCATATCTTTTTGGGCGGTCCCTTTTCCCGTCACGAACTTCTTAAGCGCAGTAGGCGAGATAGTGATTGCTTGGACACCCATCTTGTGCAGAGCCAGCCTAGCTACGCCTCCCCACTCGATCAGCCCGAAAAGGTTCCTCCCATTCCTGCTAAATGCGTAATCTTCTATAACCACAAGACAATTTGGACTGAACGGATAGATGATATTTTTCAGGTTGTTTTCCAATTCAGCTAGCCTGAGAAGTCCTTTCTGAGCTGATTTGATATGGGATGCTGAGGCTCCCTGATCTTCCGGCCAGAACAGACAAACGCCTGTTCTGGTGAGGGAGAGATCAAGGCCTATAATAGTTTTGATCTGCTTGTTAAACATTACTTCATTTCCCATATGGCTTCTTTATGTTCTGCGAAGGAGAACGTTTTTCCTATGAAGATATTATTATGGTCATACACACTTACGTATGAAGTGATCTCATTTATCTTGATAGTGTAGCCTTTATGATTAACAAACGATTCTACTTCTCCTGACTGTAGAAGGCAAATGGCTTCTGCCGTAGAATATTTCTTTGTAGTATCAATGCTTTCCTTTGGTGGAGTTACCTTTCTCATTGGAGGTCTTCCCGGCTTTCGTTTTGGAGTATTCATAATTTTATCCATCTTCCTTTCAGATCGTTTAAGATTTTATCCCTAAGCCTGATTGCTTTTTCTTTGTTATCCGTTTTAAGATTGATTCGTCTGCGTTCTGATAAATCATCAATGGATTCAAACGTTAGAGATATCCAATATATACCTCTATTGTTGTATAAGTGGTGCATCTCATTGGTTGTTTTCCTGAATGTCCTTTTACTCAGTTTCCAAACTCTATCTTTGGTTATACTCATATTCTTTTCTTTATGCTTCTCCTGAGATTTGACCGCCGATAACAAGACAGAGCATTCCTGTTACAAGCAGAGCTATCCTAAATCTTTTTTTGTCTTTGAGAGATTCGTAAAATAACGTTCCAAATATCAGCATTAAATATCCTGCGGCTTTGGCCAATAACAGTATCTCCTCTTCATTCATTGCTTACTATGTTTATTGTTTGATCTTGTTTTGTTGTGGTGATGTATGGTCCGAAGATGTTGTTGAATATCTCCTTGCATTCTTTATGCGATACCTTCGCTGTCATGTTCTTCATTCTGTAAAACTCTTCATACAGTTTTGTAACGCTTATTTTTGTACAGTTATCTATAGTTGCTTCTGGCATGAAGCGTGAAGCTATCATTTTAGCTACAGACGGAGAGATTTGACGCATAGTTTTCCCATCCTTTAGGGCTAACCCCGGTATTTCTTCTCCTGATTGCAACATTTCTTTACACGCTTTGATGATAGATGATGCGGTCTTTATAGCCAAGCATGCGGTGTTGTATAATTCTCTTCTTTGTCGTGGGTCTTTGCTTTTAACAAGATCATAGACGTTTTGCCGCATAATGGCAACCTCTCCCGTTGCTTTTTGGCAAGCGTCGCAGACTACAAAGCCTTGGCAGAAGTTGCAATATCTGTTGGCAACTGGCCCTTGATCCTTGGCCGTGCAGATACTAACAATCTCTTCTTCGGCTTGATCTAGGTGTGCCCGTGAGTAAGTGATGATGCTCGGTTCCCACGTCACCAATGGCTGAATAACGGCGCAGGATATGGTTTCTACGTCCTCGTCATACTCTCGCCTGATAAAGTCCCGGATAGCCACGGCAAGCCCTCTTAACTGCAAATTCTGGTTAGCCGTCTCATATTCATTCGGCCCTGTTTTGTAGTCTAGGATGAGGATATGGCCCTTAAGTTCTTCATCGCGCTTAGCAATTGCCAAGTCTGGTTTCCCCGAATAGATTTTCTTCCCGGCGCTCTCATAGAAAACTCTTTCTTCTTTGAGAAGCTCTTGCGTTCCTTCTTCTCCTGCCCATTCTTCAATCACACGTTGCGCTACGACTTGGCAGGAATTCGCTAGGTCTAGTTCCTGCTTGTTCAAGAGAATAGGTTCTCCAGCTAGATATGCGTGAATCCTAGTTCCTTTTTCAGCTATTTCTGTAACGACCTTCTTTTCTTCTTCCCTATCATATCTCAAGGAATGAGGGCATTTCTGGAGACGTGCGAGAGAAGAACAAGACGGCAACCCTAATCTTTCATCTTTCATGATTATCTTCTTATTGTTTGTAGTTCATCTCATATCCTCGTCGCCGTTTTCCATGTAGTAGCCTACACTCAATTCTTTAGCTATGGCGATTGCTTTTTCTCTAACTTCGGCTATCTGGGATAAATCAGAACAATCTTCGCAAGTAATGACAAATGGTGTTTCGTCATCATGCGTCATGATAGGTGGGAACTTGGAGACAAGCTTTTCCCAGTCCTTCCATGCGCGAAGTTCATCTTCTTCGGGGTCATCCTTGGGATTCAGCCATTACTCATTGACTTCTGTCCCCAATCCGCATTCGCACAGTATTTGGCACACTTCTATTTCATCTATTTGTTTTGTAGCAAACTGGGGCACTCCTCCGCACAACGGGCATTCAATATTTTTCATCTTCTTATAGTTCATTTTATCTCTTATTGTTTAGTTCATCGCAAATCTCATTCGCCTTATTTAGTGCTTCTTCCTTACTGTAAGGCGATCCTGGATAAACACCTGTTTTCCAATATATTTCATAAACAACGGACTTATTTTCCCGTATTTGAAAACATATTCCTTCATCAAAGACATTATAAGTATATTTTTTTCTTATTTCTTCAACTGGTTCGACAAGTTCTATACAAGCACAAGACAACAAAATTTTATTTCCTTTGAGAATACCTTCAGGAATAACAACATCTCCACCGTAATCTTCACCTTCTTCGAGAACTACTTCTACTCCTAATTTATACTTATCATTTATTTCCCGCTTATTTCCACAACCGAATAGTCGCCCTCGGTATCCTGTGATTCTAACTAGGTCTCCTCTTTTATATCTTCTGTCAGGGTCGTATTTCATTGTATTTATCCTATCTATTTCTTATTTCTTGGATGATTACTGCAATAGCAATTAAGAATAATGTTAGTGTGACTTTAAAAACCAATACTATGAAAGGGATTAAGACATGATTCCATTGCCAATCAATTACACCAAACCATTTTAATATAACTAATAGAATCCCAGAGGTTATTAATAATCCATTCATTGTTTTTTATCTCCTGTCTATTTTTAGTCAAAGGGAGTCCCCTCTTTCTCGTTGAATAGATCATTAGGATTTTCTACTACATCAGTATCGATGATTGAGGATTCTTCTTCCTTCTTCTTGAAAACAGGTTCGGAAGATTTTTTATTATCCTTCTGTTCTTCTTTCTTCTCCCCGAATTGGTCATCCACAGAACAAACACCCGTTCTCAGGGCATTGAATAAATTCCTCAAGAAGATTACATTAGTCTTAGTCCATTTGTCAGAAGCAACTCCTACCTTCTTTTCCAGCATCTCGATTGTCACGCCCATTTGCTCGAACTTCTCTTTAAGAGAGGCCATGCGTTCTTCCATGCTATTATGGTCTTTCTCCAAAGTCTTCTTGCATTGCTCAGCCGCCAGCTCCTTCACAAACTCAGGTATTACCCCAAAGATGCACGCCCTCATTCTCCGCGAGGCCATGTTCGCACAAAGCTCATAAATATCCCGGTCCGACTTGAGAACATAGCCGCCTTCTTTATCCTTTTTGGTTTCTCTCCAATGTGGGACGATAAAAGAAGCCTTTCTAATTATATTGTTTTCTTTATCAAAACAATAAGCTTCACAGCAAGAGCATGTAATACCTTTATCGTTAACAGTTTCCCCTGTCTTTCTCCATCCTGCCTCGATGTTCCCATAAGCCGCCATGCAGGCATTTGCAAGATGAATTGTTTCTCCCGTGATTTTGGACGGTCCGCGATCATAAGAGAAGAACGCCTTTTCAGCCAAACTCTCATAAGAACACATCGTCCTAATCTTAGTTTCCACTTCTACTATGTTTCGCGGCATTTGTTTCGCAATGAAGATCGAACTCAATGTCTGCATTGCGTCCTTGTCTGACATTGCAATCGCCAGAGCTGACCCGGGATTCACCACGGCGGCCAGTGACAACGCATCATCGTCTTTTTTGTCTGTAGTCATATCAAATTTGTGTTGGTTCATTCACCTAAGTGATGCGATTATTATGCCATTTTTCATGCCACAGTCAATAGATTTTTGTTTTTTTTCACATGGCCTCTATGCTATAGTGCGCCCATGCCACAGAAGAAAGTTACAAAACTATATACAGATGAAGAGATTGAGAAGTTCCAGCTGATCGCACGGGAAGAACCAGAAAAAATTGAAATCTTTCTGCACTTGGTAGGTATCATCCCGACTAAAAGTGTGATGCACAAGGCTAAATATCGTGCTGGCATCCTCTCAGTAAGCAAGATGAATGAACTTCGCAAGGTCGCCCCCTTCTTGTTCGGAGAAGATAAATCTCCGTCAGAATCAATTCTAAATGCCTACTTCTACCAGATGTTCGCCCTCGCCTCGAAAGAAGGAAAGACTATATTATGTGAAAATAACGGGCATGAGACCGCTTATTATATTGATAATGAAAAGGTAACATTATAATCCCATGTCCGAACCAAAGAAAGCTTCCGACATCCTCGAAGAACTAGGGTTTGATTTTAATAACATACCCCTAGGAATTCCCGTTGTAGATCACCTTAGCCCGGAATACATCGAGCAAGAAAGGAAATTCCAGCAGGAGAAGGAACGAGAAATCTTTTTAGCTGATCTCCAGCTTGCCAAGATTCCTCTCAAGCATTTCAACCTGCTCAAAGAAATGACCGTCAAAACCATGCCCGATCTCTATTCACGCATTAGGAAAGAGATGACAGGAGATTCCCTTCTCATTTGCGGGCCTAACAAGCCCAAGACTCTATCAGCATGCGCATGGCTTGCACACAGATACAAGAAAGGGGATTCCATTTTCTATATTAAGGCCTTTGACCTGTTGAAAGAAGCAACTGACTTTCACAGCCGGAATAAATCACCAATTCTGAGAAGAGCATTCAAAGCAAAAGCCCTTGTAATTGATAACCTACAAAACGTTAATTTGCACGATATCAACATTTCAAATCTTTCACATCTATTATCAGAAAGAAATGACAACGGGCAAAGAACCATAGCAATTTCAACCACATTCCCCGAAACATCACTCCTAATAAAATCCATTGCAGAATCAATGGACCGCTTAATTACCGCATAATAAATCCCCCCGGCAGAAAAACCACAAACTGCCGGGGGGATTTTTTTTGCCTATATGCTATCCGCCAGAAATTATTTCTCGAAGTCCTTCATCACTTCGCGCTGGGCCTTTTCCATTTGACGCGCGAACAGCCCCTTTTCTCCGGTCTTTAGATAAGCCCTCAAAGACAGATAGGGAACAACAACTCCTATTTCCTTATCGAAAAGCTCATTAGTCTCTATCTCCGACAATCTCACCAATCCTGTCCTCTCATCAATGTCCTTCCTAGCCCGCCGAAAATAGTTGGCCGCTCCCGGAGCATCCACTGCTCTCACACTCACCAAACGGACCCCAGCTACGCAAGAATCATTCAGCTCTCCGTTAACATCGTCTCGAAGGCCTCTCATCACCTCCAGAAGCGTTTCCAAGTCTTCCTTGGTACCAAAGTCCTCCAAAGCGTCGCTAGGGCCTTCTGGAGCCTTCTCACGGCTTTCTTCCGACTTGCTCAAATCAACTACATTACTATCCTTGAAAGTGTATGCAAAAGAATCAATGGCAAACTCCATTCCTCTCAGGGCGTCGCAATTATAGGAGATAGTGATTGTAAGATCGCTGTCCATTCCTGACCTCTCAATATATTCCTCAGCTCCCTCAAGCGAACCTGAATATGTAAAATAATAAATCCCACGACTCCTGCCAATAGGGTTAATAATGTCGTGCATATAAACATACGAACCAACATCAAACTCTTTTTCAAGGTCCAACAACGACAATTCATCAGCAGAATAGTTCTTAGAAAACTTAATATCTCTAAACGCCTGACCATATTCCTCGCTAATGTGGAACTCTAGGCCAAGACCTCTTTTCTTAGCATCGATAGCATGTTCTTTTACCCGGTTAATCATATCCTCTAATGCACGAACATCAGGATAACTAGCAAGCGCCTCTTCTTTATAAAAGTCTTCCAACTTATCTTCATATTTTATAAGGACAAAAACCCTATAAGTTCCTTTATTATTATTATTTCTTCTTTGCATCGTTCTTTTTTTATCCATTGTTATTGTTTCCTTTCTTTCTTTTCTTTTTTCTAATTACAAGCATCTTTAAAACAATGCTCTTCATCAAAAAACCATAAGCCTTGCAAGCGGTAATCAGAAAATGAATAATCCGCTACAATCCTAGCAACCTTCTCAATCCGGTCACTATAAAAAACCCATACATACTGCATCCCATAAATCAAAGGATTAGCCCCATTAGCAACATACGTTAAAAAGCAGTAGCTCATATCTTCCACCAAAACACCACACCGACTAATACCCCTCGACAAATCAAAACAATCCCCACACCCCCATTTGAAACATATCGCACCCATACTCCTCCTATGCCCTCCCTCAACCAAGCTAACACCCAAAAGAACATCATCCCCACTAGCGCACATCCCCTTTAAATGGCCATAAACCCTATTTAACGCCCCAACTTCCCCACCAACCGGAAATTGGGATTCAAAACAGTTATCAAAGTTTACAAATGCGCTTAACTCATATTTCTTCATTTCTAGCTCTCCTTTGTTTTCTCCCCCAACTATAACGTTTTTCCCTAAGCCGTCAACTCCAAAATCAAACATCGCGCCGTTTCATCCAATTTCCCCTCTTCAAACCAACCAAACATCCCATTTATCAAACCCTTAACTAAGGCCGCCGCCTCAACTCCTCCAAGCCAACTAACAATTCATCAAATCCAATCAACAACCCTCATCTTTCTCTCACCAAAAACCCAAAATAACCTACTGTCATGCAGGCCATTCCCAAGAAAAGCCTCCAAACCATACTCCTCCCTTTTCTGCCCTCTCACAACCTCTCTTACCACTACTCTCCTCCAATTCTTCGACCTCTCCCTCTCCTCTACTTCCACGCCTCTCTTACTCTCTACACCCTCCAACAAAAATCGGTATTATTCCTAAGTCCTCTCGCTCTTCCCTATTCCCATTTAATTTCGCCAACCTCTTCTAGCAAATCCAAACCCCGGTAAGATAATACTGATTTTTTTCCTTCTTTACTCTTCTTCTCATTTCCCCTAGACTTCCTCTCATTAGCTCTCAGGCCTCGACCGGGACCAGTTCGGGGGACTCCAGACCCCCCCCACCTTAAGTTCGACTTCGTTTGCCTTAACAGCGCTAATCAATGTCAAGTAAAATCGGTGGAATTGCAAGCAGAAAATTTATTATGACGTGGAAAAGAGAAGAGGGCCACCAGTTATGAACGGGCGGCCCTCTTGCGTATTATGCTTGTTGTTAGGCGGTTATGAATCTATCCTGTAGTATCTTTTGATGAGTTTGATGACATGTTCATAATTTGGCCATTTGCTTGCGACCTTTTGTGCTTGTTCGATGTCGGGCAGTGAGCTACGGGAATAGAGGTTTGCCATGATCCTGTCGAGTTCTGACTGGAGATTTGATTCTCGGACGAGCCTACTATCAGTTCTGAGGGCGTCAGGGAGGTTTTCCCTAGGGACAACCCTAGTTGCCAGTTTCCCGGACTTGCTAATGTAGATTTCTTTGATGACAATCTCGTAGTATGTTTGCTTTCGGTAACCGCCTGCCTTGCTGATGATTTTTGGGCGAGGGAGATAGCAATAAAGCCGCTCTATTTCGCGCGTTCTCGCTTTGTGGGCATACTTTACTTGGTTAGTGATGCGCTCACGATATGAGGCGCATGAGGCCTTTCTGAGGCATGCTGAGTGTACGTGCTTTCCGGTTTTTGCATCGTAGAGGAGGATTAAGGCGTCCACGTCGTTATGCGTGGCGATTGCTCTAGCGGCGACGATTGCGGCCCACTTAACGTTTTTTGACTTCGATTCTCCTTCTATGATTTCGGTTTGTAGTGGGTTGTATGACCTGATGATGACCGCTTTATAGTCGTAGTTTTTTTCTTTTTTTGATTTGGTGGATTGATTCATAACGATTTGTTATAGTTGCTTGTTGTTGATTGTTAGAGGTTAGAGGTCACATATAATTTCACTGTTGGCAAACGCTCCCAGTACGGACAGTTGCTGTCCTTGCTCTTGTAAAGTCAGGGATTCTGTTGTAGGGGTATTCATGTTATTGATAACAGGCCGGGGCCAGCACCAACAGCTCATTGAACATCTTTGTCTTGACGGTCCTTCGCGTAAAATTCAAACACCTGGATAACACGCTGATACTGCTCGTTGAAGATCTTGCAGTCATCACAGTGATTAGGATTGTGACTAGTGGAGACCGCTACCTTGAATTCATTCAGGTCTCCGACAAAACACCCAGTGCACACCGTATTGGAGGGTAAATGCAACGTCGCAAAACTCCGGCGCGATCCCTGGGGGCCAATCACGATGTAATCGGTTGCCGTCTCGGTGGACCCACGTCTCAAAATGGCGTTCCCGCAGACCTCGGCGTCCCCGAAGACCTCGGCGTTCCCGGAGACCTCGGCGTCCCCGAAGACCTTGGCGTTCCCGGAGACCTCGGCGTCCCCGAAGACCCAGGCGTTCCCGTCTTGGGACAGGTTGACTCCTTTTTCAATGTAGCCGCCAACCTCTCCGGCAGCGACGGAGGCAAACGCTGTTACGCATACGATCTGGTGCAAGGTGCAGCCATACACCTCCTTTGTTTCTCCAGTAAATTTGTATTTTTGCATAACGTTTTGTTATAGTTGCTTGTTGTTGATTGTTAGAGGTTAGAGATTAGAGATCACAAATGATAGTTGCGTCCCCGTCGTGTAGATTGTAAGCTAGGATAGTTCCCCTATCGACGAGCCTATCCAGTGCAATCTCAAGGTCGCACCCTCATGGGTGCGTGGATTGAAACTTTAGATGCTTTTGATTGTTAATTGTTGATAACCAGCTGGATTAGTGTCATCAGCGTGATGCAGATCATGCCCGTCAATGACAACGCAATGACTATCACACTGCCCAGCGGCGCGTGCCTGTACGTGTAGTCTAGCCACACGCTCCTGATGATAGATGCAAAGCCTACTAGGCTCACAACTCCAAGCGCGATGATAGCGGCGGTTTTCATGGCTCCCTCGCGAGTTAGAGGATTTCAAACCATCGACCACCGCAAGCTGGACGCCTTTGCGCCCTCACCTCTTGCCACGGACCCGACATGTCCCCGTCGTCAATCTTGCACTCAACTATAGCAATGTGATCCGCTCCCATGCCGTGCAACAGGTTGTCGTCGCACCAACGATGAGCCGCAACCAAAGCGCCTCTCTCAGTCTTGGCAAGCTCGTAGCTAACTTTGTACGTTGACCAGTCGGCCGCTTTGGCCGTCCAGCGATAGATATATTTCTTGTTCATTTTCGTTTTTCTCCTTATGTTGTTGGTTGTTAATATTTTGGTTGTCGGTTGTCGGTTGTCGTCGTTCGAGGCGTCGTGCCCCTCACTTGATGCACTCTTTGTATCAATTTTCCCTCACCATTGCAAGCTTTTTTATCAACTCGTCACACTTTTTTCAAATCATCATCATCATCTTGGTGACGCCAACAACATGATAGACCACGCAACACCACGCACCACGCACCGCAACGCCTGACGCTCGACCTCTCCAGCTCACCCCTCTTAGCGTAGCCGAGACGATAACCCCACCCCTAGGGGGACCACTGGAGGGGGTCTCGAGGGGGCCGGCGGGAGAAAAGCGGCGGCGGTGTCAAACACACGAAGAAGGGTACTTCCTGTAAGAAATAATGAGAAAAATATGATTGTAATGATGTGGTTCCTCGAGAGAGAAAAATCAGAGAAAAGAGAAGGAGTATAGTCTATGTATAGTATATGAGAGGATTTGTAGTTTTGTTGAGAGAGGGGAGTTATGGGAAAAAGGGATAGACAATGATGAGAGGATGATTTATATATGTTTTTGAGATGAGAGAAGAATTATCGGAAGAGCTTGAGAGGCATATTGGCTGGTTATTGGAGAGTGATGAGAGAGATGAGAGAGAAGAGAGGGAGCAGGAGTTAGAGAGGCTTGGTTATGGGTTGAAGGTAGGGATGGTGGAGTTGAGAGGGATGTTGTTGGTGTTGTTGGGAAGGAAGAGCTATGGAGAGATTAGTACAGATTTGTTAGGGGAGAGAGATGAATATTTTGAGGATGGTATGAGGAGGGATGAGGGGAAGTTGTTAGAGATGTTGAAGGAGGAGCTGGGTATGGATTTAGTGGATGATGGAGAAGTTGGTGTGTTGAGTAGGGGAGAGGTGGAGCGGTTGTTGAGTAAGATGGGTAGGGGGGAAGGAGTGAGTGGGAAGGACCAGTTGCAGGCGTTGAGCATGTTTATAAGGATGAAGGGATGGCTTGGGAATGGAGGGGGAAGTGAAGAGGAGATGGGGAGTGAGCTTAGTGAATTGTTGAAAGGGGGGAATTATGGGGATAAGTAATGAGGCGCGGCTGGAGGTAGAGGGGAAGGGGGTTAGGAAATTTGAGCAGGAGTTGTATTACTTGCTGATGGGGTGGAAGAAGTACGGGAGATGTAGTTTGAATGTTAGGAGGGCGTATGACATATACGAGAGGGACGGGAAATTGGAAGAGAAGAAGAGGTATTTGAGTAAGAAATATAAATTGGTTTATGAGGGATCTAAGCTGAGGGGAGTTGAGAACCTGAATGGGATTAGGCCTGCTGGGGTTTCTGCTGGGGATGATGGGATTGATGGAGTGGAGACGTGTAAGTTTTATGTATTGCGGAGCAGGACGAAGTACCGGATTAAGGGGAAGTCTAGGTGGTTGTATAAGAAGTATGGAGGTAGGGATAGTACAGATTTGGTGTTATTTGCGTGGAAATTTATGAGCAAGGAGGCGATTGGTCCGCACGTTAATGTTGACTGGCAGGCGGTTGAGTTTGAGATGAGAGAAATAGTATAGATAGTAAAGGATTAGGGGTTGAGATGTTAAGTTCGGAAGAGAAGAGATTGTTATTGGAGAGGTTGAAAGACCCTATGTGGAGGCTGAGCAACTTGTATGAGATCAAGTTGACGGATGGTCGAGTGATTAGATATGAGCCTAGGGAATTCCAGCGTAGGTTGCATGAGGAGTGTTATTTGAGGGGGAAGAAGAGGTTTTTGGTGCCGAAGTCGCGTCGTCAGGGGTGTAGTACGTGTATTGGTGTGATGATGGCGGACATGGCGGCGTTTAATGAGGGATGGTTATTGGCGTTGGTTGATAGGACGCAACCTGATGCTGAGGAGAAGTTGAGGGAGATAGTGAGGGTGGCGTTGGAGAGTTTGAAGAGGAAATTGCCTTGGTTGTTTAAGATGGAGTTTAACAACAAGAGGATCAAGGTTGAGATGTCGGGTAGGAAGGAGAGCTTGATTGTTGGAGGCAAATACTTTAGGGGTAGTGGTTTGGGATTTGCGCACATATCTGAGTTGGGAACGATAAGTGCGACTGAGCCGAAGAGGGCGGCGGAGATAGTGAATGCGACATTTCCTGCGGCGAAGGATGGTTTTATTTTTGTTGAGACGACAGTGAGAGGGGGGAAGAAGGGGATATTCTATGAGAACGTGATGAATGCGTTATCGATAGAAGAGGGGCATAGGGGGGAGAAGGACTTTAACGTTGTATTTTTGCCGTGGTGGGAAGATGAGAGCAATGTTAGTGATGATGATGAGCCGTTGACGGAGAGTACGAAGAGTTACTTTACGACGTTGAAGGCGAAATATGGGATCGATTTGGAAGACAGGCAGAAGGTTTGGTGGCAGAAGGCGAAGAGGCAACATGGCTTGTCGATGAACGAGGAATACCCTTCGACGCTGGATGAGGCGTTTGAGGTGCCGATGGAGGGTGCGATATTGGAGGAGGTGCTTGAGGCATCGATGAGGGATGGTCATTTTTTGCATGCGCCATATGATCCGACATTGCCGTGTTATGCGACATGGGACTTGGGGAATCCGTTGAATACGGTTTCGACGGTGTTCCAGTTGAAGGAGGGGTTGATATGGATAGTTGATAGCGATTGCGGCCAATATAGCAGTGAGGGTCCGGCGCAGAGGACGGCTCGATTGTTGAGTAGATTTCCTACCTTGATGCGGAACATATTTCCGCATGATGCTGGGTACACGACGGATACGGGTTTAAGTCAGGCGTACATGTGGCAACAGGCTGGGTTGCCGGGGATAGTATGCTTGCCTAGAATAAGAGATAAATGGATAAGTATCAATTACTTGCTAGGGATGTTCCCTTTATTGAGATTTGATATAGGTGGGACGGAGAAGGCTTATCCGTACTGGTTAAGCTACAGGATGAAGCCAGCGCTTGGAGAGGATGGGGCCTATAAGAACGAGATCGTGCATGATAGTTCGTCGCATTGGAGTGATTCGTTGAGATACATAGCTGAGGCTCGGATGGCTGGTTTGCTTGGGAATGTAAGTGGAGGAGGAGAGACGCATGTAAAGAAGAGCTTTGGCCGGAACTTTAGCAATTTAAATATTGATAGAAACAACTATGAAGGCCTCATGTCTAGGAGAGGAGGGGCGCGCGGTCCTGAAAGCTTTAGGCGCGGATTTTGATGCGTCTTGGGAGGAGCATCGTTATTTATATCGGCGATGGGATGATAGATGCCTTGTGATGGGGCATTTCTTTAGGATGGAAGATGGGTGGGCTGATGTGGAGGAATGCTGGTCTAGGGTGAAGCAGGCGTGCGTTCCTTCGTTATCATGTAGCCGTCATGATGCGAATGGGTTCTTCTTTTATTTAGGGGTTGGAGATTTTAGAGTGTTGTTAAGATGGATGATAAAAGAGGAGAGGATGAAATATTTTATTGGCTTTCGTGCTGGGAATGTGTATCTGTACGGGAGAAAAGAAGTTGAATTGCTAATTAAATTATTAGGAAAGGGAAAAAATCATGGGAGGCAATCCGTTTAAAGAGATAGGCAACGCTATTAGCGGCGTGGTCAAAGGTGTTACTAATATCGTTGGAGGCGTATTAGGCTTGAAGAAGAACAAGGAGGGGATGGATGCTCCTGCTCCTGAGAAGCCAGTGAATGAGGTAACAGTCGATACGTCTGGTACGGAGAACAAGATACGTGAGAACAGGCGCCGTAGTTCCTTTGGAGGAACCTTTGTTGCGAGCAAGAACGCCTTGGGGGCAGGTAGCGGGGTAAGTGGCAAAAGCGCATTAGGTCAATAAGATGGTTACCAACAAACAAGATGCCAAGCAGAAGCATGCGGATTTGTATGCTTTCCGCCAGCGGTACGTGAGCAACTGGCAGAGGATCGCGCAATACGTTGATCCTGAGAAGAAGTTCAACATTAACGGTGCGGTTTATCAATCTACTGGGACGGACCTTGGCTATTTGGACCAGACGCTTGAAAGGGCTTTGAGGGTAAATGCGGCTGGCCAGCATGAGCTTATAACGCCCAAGAGTCAGGAATGGTTTAGCTTTGAGCCATTGGCAAAGATCGGCGATCAGAGCCAGATTGATAGCACGATTGAGAACATTTATTATGAGACGGGGAGGCAGGTTGCGTGGTTTATGCGCAACAGCAACTTCCACACGGCTTCCGAGCTTTTTTACTTTGATCGTGCGGCTTACGGTCAGGCGGCATTCTGGTCCGAATGGGACAAGGTGCGTGGGATGCTGAAATTTGCGCATATTCCTGTAGGGGATTTCATGGTGGACAGGGACAAGTTTGGGAATGTCCATACGTTTTGCTGGGATGAGTGGTTGAGGATACAGGACATTGTTGCGACGTTTCCTGAGAATGTACTGCCTGACATGGTGAAGGAGAAATATCAGGCGAGCAGTGTAAATCCTGATAACTATCTTGTGTTCCATTTGCTGGAGAAGGTGGAGAGGACGGGAGACGAGAAGCTGATTAAAGAGGCTAATGGCAGGCCGTGGGTGATGCGTAGCGTGTTTGACCAGTCAGGAGATGTTCTGGCGACGCAGTATTTTTGGACAAGCCCTGTGAGCGTCTCAAACTATTTTGATATTGCCAACTCTCCTTATGGGGTGGGCGCTGGCTTGAGGGCATTAGGGGACCAGACCGAATTGACCAACTCCGTTAAGGCGTTGAGCGAATCGGCCATGCAGAAGATATTCCCGCCGATGCTGGTACCGGAAGGATTTGATGGGAACATTGACTGGGGGTTTGGCGGGGTGACAACCTTCAACCCGATGAATGTTCAGGCCAAGCCGACGCCCTTGTTCCAGAACATGATGCAGGCTAATGAGATGCAATGGCAGGTGCAGAGGCTTGAGAACAACATTCAGAAGACATGCGACATGGATTTGTTTGCGCCGTTGTTGCAGGTCAAAGACCCTCAATACATGAAGGCGACGGTGGCGCAGATGATCGAAGCGTATTCTGCGAGGATTGCTTCCCCTGCCTACACTAGGTTGACGGAAGAGTTCCTACAGCCTGTAGTGATGCGTTGCTATGAGCTTCTTCGAGATGAGAAGCTTGTTCCTGCGCTGGATGATTTTAGCATCAAGTTTACGACTCCTTTCCAAATGCTTTTGGACCGTCACCAGCCGACGCTATTCTCCGAGTTCATGCAGACGATTGCGATTCCTTTGGCGCAGATTGATCCTGATGTGATGATTAGCTTTGATACTGATTTTATCATGAGGTCAGGGATTAAAGCTATTGGGATGCCGAGCAAGATACTCAAGGATAAAGCGAAGGTTGATCGTCTTATTAAAGAAAGAGAAGCGGCGCAACAGGGGGCCAATCAGATGGCTAATGCTCTTGAAGCTTCTGAAATCCAGAAGAACATTGGAAGCGCTATAGGGAACATGCGATGATTTATGGAAATAACTACTGATGATAAAAACAAGAAGAAGCCATTAAAGATTTATGATCTTTTTGGGAATGAGAGCAAAGTGCCGGAGGAAGATTTTATCCGGTTCCGGGAAGAATTTAAGGGGTCCGAATTAAGCAATCGCTTGCTCTTCTACCTTGCTCCGATGGTTGACCTTTCTTTGTGTGATAAAGAACATGCGAAGAAGGAAGCCTCCTTGCTTACGAACTTTGATACGAACAGAACAATGTTCATGTCAGGAGCGCGCCAAGTGCTTGAATTAATAAAATACCTAGCAGGAAAATGATTGATAGCAATCCAAATAATGCAGGGGGTCAGGCCCCTACCACCACGACAGGGAGCGCCGCCCCCGCCACGCAAACTTCCCAGCCTGCACAGCAGATGCAGATGCCGGGTACGATGAAGCTTGATGCAAATCCAGCTCCAACGGATACGCAACAGCAGGCATTTAAGGTGGCTGATATTATTGGCGAGGATGGTTCTTTCAAGGAAGGATGGACTTCCAAGTTTGAAGGCGCCGACTCTCTAGGGAAGTACAAGAACGTTGATGAACTGGTGAAAGGCTTTGTGAATGCCAACCAGTTAATCGGGAAGAAGTTCGACGGCGTGAAGAAACCCGGAGAAGGAGCCAGTGAGGAAGACATTAAAGCATGGCGCTCCTACATTGGCGTTCCTGACAATGTTGATGGGTACCAGATTCCTGATGAGTATAAGGACAATTATGACGAGGCGAGCTTTAAAGAGTTTGCGGCGTTTGCCCATAAGCACAACATCCCGGCTGAGACGGCACAGGAGCTTCTGCGCTATCAAGATACGCTTTACCGCAAGAACAATGAAGAGTTTGTAAGGAGAGTGGAAGAAGCCTCCAAGCAGGCTCAGGAGCATTTCAGGAAGGAATGGGGGCCGCAGTATGAACGCAACGCAACAATCCTTCGGCAGAGCTTGATCGATGCGGGGATTGACGTTGATGATAGCTCTTTTGCGATGGCCCTCAATAACCCATATATCTTGGAAGCCTTGTACGAAAAGGCGGCAAGGTATCAGGAAGGGACGATGCCTACTCCGGGAGTGATGAGGTCACAATCAGGGACGAGTGCCCAGCAACGCATGATTGACATGATTTCCAAATACGGAAGTTTGGACCGGATGCCAAAAGATGCGAGGGAGGAATATAATCGGCTTGCATCTACGCACGTTCAATGGTAATGTTTCTCAGTCATCGTTACATTGCTACATGAGTTAGTGGCTTAACTACGTGTATGTTATCCTTCCTCCGTGTTTTAATTGATGCGGAGGAAGGTTTTTTTATTGAAATATTAAGCAATACGTAGCAACATATGTGGGTCTCCTTGTGAAAGGACGCGCCATTCTATAGTTCATTGTTATTTCTCCTTTGTTTTCCCCGCACTAATATTTTTATTAGTGCGGGGTTTTTTATTGCAATGTTATGTGATGTGTGCTTGTTTGGGCTTGAACAACCCGGACGGACACTTGTTCAAACAGTTTCGTGAACCACCGCCGTTCACACAGACAGCCCTGATTAGGACACCTGCCTGATGCAAGATGCAAATCTTCTTCGAGGCGGTACGTTTAATCAAGAATTAAAATCATGGCTAATTACGGAAACTTTTATGATTTGGCGGTAAATGAATACACGCCTTCAATCTATGCGGGTGTCCAGCAGATGACTTCACGAACTGAACGTTATCTGCGTGTGTATCCGCTTGCTTCGCGCCAGCGCAGGTTCCAGATCATTGATCCGGTGAACTCTCAGGAGATTACCGACCTGTACGGCGATACCAACCCTCAGCAGGCTAACTTCAACGTTCGCTGGTTGAAGACCACGCCGTTCAAGACCACGCATGAAATCAGCCGCATTGAAATGATGCAGGCGGGTACGATTGAATCTCCGATTCCTCGCATCGTTCAGGCTGAACGCATGGAAATGGCACGTCGTCGTGACCACATCGCAGTTAACGGCTTGATCGGCACTGCATGGACTGGGGAGAATGGGGACGTTGCCGTTCCTTTCAACGAAACTTTGAATACGATTCCTGTTGGGTACAATCCTTCCGGGACGTACACCGCTTCCGGCTTGACGCTTGAGAAGCTTCTTCAAGTTCGCAACATCTTTGGTTCCCGGAACGTGCTTGGTCAGGACGTGGACCGTCAGGACTTGGGCGGCCCGGAAATCATCATGCTCATCTCTCATGAAGAGCTTAAGGACTTGCTTTCTCAGGAAAAGGTTGCAAGCATCTTGTACAACGTGGACCGCCCGCTGGTGTCTGGTAACATCTTTGATTACCTCGGCATTAGGTTCGTTGCCATGTCTCCGGGAATGCTTCCGTTCGGCTCTCGTCCGCTGGGAACGTCTACTGATCCGACGGCAGGCGTTTCCACGCCAAACGTTCGCACCTGTATTGCGTTTAACATGAACTCCGTGGCCTTTGGCGTACTGGAAGAACTGTTCGTACGCATTGATGAGCGCCGCGACAAGCAGTACGTGTGGCAGACCTACACGGAACTCGCTATGGGTTGCACCCGCATTGAAGACAAGGGCGTCCTCAAGGTTGATGTGACCGGAACTCAAATGGTTTATTAAAGAAAGGATAAAAAATCATGGCTACTTTTCCAAGCATGGCTAAGGCGGAGATTGACGGTGGAGTTCCTCCGTTCCTGAACGCTCAAATGTCTAGAGGAGCTACCCTTAAAAAGGTAATCTCCTATACGGCCGAGGGAGCCGCTACTGCGGCATCGTCAACCATTCAAGATATTGATCTCCCGGAAGGGTGCATCATTGATCTTAGCTCGATTGCCTTTTCCCACAATGGCGTAGGCGCTGGCAATTATACTGTCGCCGTTGCCCTGACTGACAAGAATGGGAACATCGTGAACAATATGATTGCTCCTATTGGTGTTCTCGCGGCTACGGCCACGGCTGATGAAATCGTGAGGTTGGGCGTTACTTCCAAAGGCAATAAGCCGGGGTTGTTGATGGTTGACCCCTACGAAAAAATTCTCGCTATTATTAGCGGAGATGAAATGCCCGAGGTGCAAAACAAGAACAGCGTGCTGAAAGAAAGATATCATTTCTGCATTGTTGTTAAGAACTCGGCGGCAGTTGCGGCTAACAAGACCTTCACTATTGTGATGGATTGTATCATTCCATAACCTGAACAGAAGCGGCCAATGACTGATCTTGAAGTAGCAAACTTCGCGTTGGGATTGCTGGGACAATACAAAGTCTCCGCCTATCCTGATTTACAGAACAATCCTACTGTCTATGGTCAGGCATTGGCCGCTTATCTTCCTTTTGCCATTAATGATTTGATGATTGATGGCAATTGGAACTTTGCCCGTAAAAGGGTAGAACTTCCCCCTGTGGATGATGAGAAGCCACTCTTCGGCTTCTCCAATGCGTTTACGTTGCCTTCTGATTTGGTGACTATTATCTCCGTTAATGGCGAGCCTTGGGAGAACCAGCTCCAATTTGTGCAGATTGAAGGGAACTATCTGTACGCCAATACCGATGTGATGCGGCTTGTCTATCTTGGCGATATCCAGAACAAGAAAAGCACTCAGGAATTCCCGACCATTTTACAGCCCCTTCTAGGCATTCGCTGGGCACAACTATCTTGTGTACGGATTACGAACAACCTTGATCTGTACAGGCTCCTTTCCGATATGTACATGAGGGAGCTTTCTCGTCTCCGTGAGAACGACTACATCAATAACACTGGAGGCAGATACAACTACTACAACAGGTTAATGCGGCAGTCTGGCTGGAACCGTGTTCCCTATGGAACGACTTTCCCCTTTGGCGGCCATAACAAGCTTTTATAAATATGGCGGATAACAGGCAAACACAGCTTCAACTTAACTTCAATGGAGGGCAAGTCTCAGAATCTTTCACGCCTCGCGTGGACATGCAACGTTATCTTACGTCGTGTTCTCGCATGCGTAACTTTATTCCACGCCAATATGGGAAGCTTCAACGACGACCGGGATTCAAGCTGGTAGATCGGATGAATGGCCCTTTCCGTATGCTTTACTTTCCCTGTACTTCGGAGGACATTTACATCGTATGCCTGCATGCTGGTGTGAAGCCGGGCCTTTCTGGTTTCGCTACAATCTATCAATGCGGGCATCTTGATGAATATCCGCGCCCTATTTGGAATATCCCTCTTGATCTTAAACAGGAGTATGCCAAGAACGGATGGACTTCCGGCTTCACGGTAGATGAGTTAAAGGAAGTCAAATACGTCTCGCAGAACGACAAGCTTTGGATTGTCCACAAGAATCACTACCCTATTGTTCTAACAAGAACTCGTGATGATTCTGGGAATATCACTTTCAAGTTAACGGAATTTCCTTTCCTAATCTTTCCGTCTTCGGATGATTACCTTGACTCCATGAGCGACACTATTGGCTCAGAGTTTGTGGATATTGGTATGATGTCAATGTCCCAGTCCGATTATCCTGATATAGAATACAACGCAAAAACAACTACTGCTTATTCCAGTATGTTTTGCGACATTCCGTTCTTATATGATCCTTCTTGGGATTTTGCTCAGTATGGAACAATTGTTAATGAATGGCTTGAGGGATGGCAGCCGGGAGATATTGTAAACTGCAACATTCGCACTAGAGCGACTGACGCCTATTATACTGGCCAATTATATAATTGGACTGAGATAAATAAATATCCTCAATTTTTAAATGCGGTAAATATCATATTTGCTTACGTTCAGGGGGAATGGAAGATTGATGTAGGAAAAGAGTTTGATAATAGCTATGCCTTCTATGTTTCGGGGATGAGTATTAGAGAAACGTTCCCAGGCTTGAATAAAGGCATATCCATTGCCAATGTGTCGAACGCTACCCAACCAGCTAATAGGCGAGTTACTATCACAGGAAGCGCCCCGCATGGATATTTTCTTGGATTCGCTTTTAGAAATTCAGCTACAAATGGCATTCATACGGATGAAACTATTAGAAATTTTCCCGTTGAGCTGACATGTGCCGATACGGTTTCGATTAATTCCTATCCATTTGCTACTTACATTAACCAGAAAAATTATAATGGCAGTGCAAATAATGGGACAGTGTTAAGGAATATTAACATTTTGCCAATGGCATTTTGTCCTGATCGTACTAATTTTTTTAATGATATTGCCAATAATTATTTTAGACTGAACTATTTTGTCGAAAGAAGACTTGTCGGCGCAAATAGCTATAAAATTATTTACTATTTCAACACTCTAGTAAAAAGCGCCTTTAATGTTCAGAAGGGATATCCTTCTGCCGTTACTATCAGGCGAGGCCGTCTTATCTTCGCTGGAACTAAGGCCCAGCCCCAAACGATATGGGCGTCGCGCGTGGACAGATATGAAGACTTTTCCGTTGATGACCAATCGGATTCCGGTTGGAACCTTACGATAGGCGCGAATCAGGCACAGGTCATTCAGTGGCTTTCTTCTTCCAAGGATTTGATTGTTGGGACGGACATTGGCGAATGGGTTATTAATGATGATGATCTTAATAGTCCGGTCCCTACTATTAAAGAACAGAGCCGCTGGGGTTCATCTACTTTTCAGGGAGAGTTGATGACGGAAAGCTTGTTCTTTGTCCCGAAGGACAGGAAAGGTCTTATCCATTCCCTTTATTCTTTCCAGATTGACGGCTACCAGTCCGAAGACGTTTCCATTGTTGCTTCTGATCTTCTTGAATCCGGCATCACGTCACAGAGCATTATGAAAGACCCTGACCCTATTTGGTGGGGGACGTCAGAAGATGGGAAGATGCTTGGATTCTTATTCAACCGCACGCAGGAAATCCAAGGCTGGCATTGGCATGATATTCAAGGAGGGAAGTTCAAGCAGGTTGTTTGCTATCACAATCCGGTGAAGCGTCAAGAAGGCATATTCGCCTGCATTCAATGCGTTCCTCCGGCTGGTTCAACTATTCCTTTGGACAATGCTGAGTATTATTTAGCGTACATGGACTTTGACCACCCGTGTATTGACTTCCCAACGATAGCGGAGTGTGGCCCTTCTTTGCTCAGTGGAGCAGGATTTTTGGGAGAATGGACTTCGTTTGCCTCAAAGGAAGTAGTTATAGGCAATATAGACCCCCTAGATTATTATTTAGCCTCTAGTTTATGCTGGCAAGGTGGAGAGCCGGGGCAATTAGTCCCTTATTCAGGCATCTATCCAAAGATAGATATTATAACTCAAGGCAATTCTGGATTCAACAATGGTAAGACTACGGGTTATTGCTGGACGTTTACAGGAGAGCTTAACCCTGAGGGGTATTATTCTTTCAGCAATGGCAATCTTACCGGAGGAAGAATTAGATTCTCTCCTACATTTGAAGCCGGGAATAATGCTTTAGTTGGCTATTCAATGACTGGTACGTTTTCTTCCTTCTTATGGGGCTTGCACATTGAGTCCGAGTTCATATCGATGCCTATGGGGAATACTGCCAACTACATCATCCCCGCGATGACGACCAAAATCAACCAGCTAAGGTATCAGGTCTCGCGGGACACGTCTGATGATATAGCGCCTAATGGTGTCGTCATGGGGGATTATGCATCGACGTATGGAGGCCCTCGAATCCAAGCGCAGGTAGAAGCATTAGATTATTCCGCTCCTTTGGGGATGAAAAAGAATGACACGTTAGGGATAAGGTTGTATCTTAATAACGGACGAGGACATGAGGTATTAAGTGGCCCTTCATCCACCGATACCAGATTGTATTTCGCGTTTACGGACGCAAAGAACACGGACGTCTTATCAGCATATATCATTTATGATTCCAACCTCGTATGATAACCTTGGGTGGGCAGATGACTCTTTGATAAGCTGGCCTAGCTGGATTGAAAATTCAGTTGTGCCGAATCTTACATACGGGGATGGATTGTTGCCGGGTTATTATGACAGCGGAGAAACGGCAGTATCCGCTTCTTATGCTCCTCTTCCCGAATTAGGTTACCCGGAGATGCCCCAACCTGCGCCGACGTCTTCGACATATGGCGTTGAGATGCAACCTCGTGTGGCGTCCATTAATACTACTGCAAGCACGGTACCTATTAGCAACCAGCCGCTTACATACAACCAAGTTCAGCCGGAGTCCGGCAATAATTCTCAGACGTGGAGTGCGGCTAGCAATGTTCTTGGAGATGTACTAGATAATCTTAAAAAAGAACACCAGTATCAAATTGCCGAACGTGGGTACAATCTTCAGGCGCAGGCATTAGCTGAAAGGTCGGAGTCCGCTTACAAGATCGCCGGGACAAACATGATGCGTCTCCGTGGCAATCAGGAAAGGTATTTAACGCAACAGCGCGTGGCGGCAGTGCGTACGGGCTTTGCCCCTACCTCGGGTTCCATTGAGGCCGCGCAACGTGGCACGATGAGCAAGTTCGAGCAACAGGTCGCAGACTCCGAAAGAGAGGCAGAACAGAGGAGGCAAGATACCATGTACCAATCGCGCGTCATGTCATGGCGTGCAGGACAGGCTAGGAAGGCCGCTAAGCAAGCTCGCATTTCAATGTGGGGTTCTATCATAGGAAGCACCATAGGAGCCGTTGTAGGCGGCCCTGTAGGAATGCAAGAAGGTTCCAAGATAGGTTCATCAATCGGAGGGTTCTCTTAATATGGCAGAAGATACAAGAAACATTCGTCTTGGAGTTCCGAGTCAGGCGAGAAACGCAACGATGCCGGGGTCACCGGACAATCGTTATGCTTCTACGGGGCAAAGCGATGTGTCGCGCTTTGTTCCGATCGGCAGTGAATTTAATGCGGAGACAAGCAATCGTGCGGCGAGGAATTTAACAGAAGGTCTCTCCTTAATCGGGAAAGCCAAGGCAGAAGTTGAGACGGTTAACGACAGTATCATGTCTAGGCGCATGCAGGCTGAGCTTACAAATGCTTCTGCTAAGATCATTTCGTCTTTATCTACCGATCCTGAATACATGAACAAGCCGAGCATGTGGACTCAGGTTTATCAGGAGAGGATGGCCTTAGCTCAAGAAGATATTAATACTAGGTTTGACGGCGCTTTCTTGGTCGGCAAGAACAGATTGCTGACCGATGAAGCCTTGAATCAGATCAAAGCTAAAGAGGCGGTGCAGGTTGCTAGGACTGCGGCGCTACGTGTCTCACAGATGGCGGCTGACGAAACTAATGCCGCTATTGATATTGCGATTAAAAGCGGGCAGTTTGATGAAGCTTCACGCATCACGGAAGAGACTCCTTATCTTAGCGATGCTCAGAAGATGAAGCTTAACTTCACAATTGACCAAGCGAGGACTACTGATGAGGTCCAGCAAATGGCTTTGACCAACCCATATGGATTGCTCGAGGAAATCCAGACGAAAGGGTCTGTTCGAGGTAGAGCGCTTTCCTACGAACAACAGCAATACGGGATCAATCAGGCGCGGTCCTTTATCAATGAAGACCAGAAGAAGAACTACAACTCTCTTGTTGAACAGTTCATGCTGGCTCCAGAAGGATTTTCCATTGAACAGGCAAAGCAGTCATTGGAAGTTAATGGCATTAATACCCAGCAGTTTGCTACGCTTTGGAGGATGTACAAGCAGAATACCGCGAACATCCCTCCGACTTCTGCCGAGTTTGCTAGAGCTAGTAAATATGCGGCGAGCATGATCCCTTCTTACCAGAATGCCACGCCAGAACAAAGGGCCAACTTGGAGAACCAGTTGAGAACCACGTTAAAGCAAGCCAACTTTTCTTCCAACGATCAGACGTCTTTGATTAACCTGATGAAGACGCACACGCCGCCTTCCTATCTGGATGATGCGAAAACGTGGGTTGAGCGGGTATGGGACACAGGCAAATATCCACTTTATACTGGGAAAGATTATGTAGATGAGAACGGTACCCCAATCTACATGACAGAGGCGGAGTTTAATAATAGCTTTGTTGGGAAGAACAAGCAATATTATCTGGATAAGACAGAAAGCCGTGCCTATGAAGACCCGGAAACTTTGGCGAAGAGATATGTAGTTAGAGAGAAAATTCCTAACCTTCAAAACGATGCAAGCTTTAAGAACTTCATCGGCCAAGTCAGGGCACAGGCGACCCAGCAAGTGTACGATTTCATGGGGCAGAACGGCGGCAAGACTCCGACCGAACAGGAGCGTTACAAGATTCTTGCTGATACCATTTCTCAAGTCTCAAAGGAATCAGGCATTCCCACTAGGGGGTTCACTTCTTACTTCTCGGCGTTTCAACAAGAAGAAGATGTCGTTGGTCCTATGCAAAGCGCTACCAGAGTAATCGCATTAGATCAGAACTTTACCCTTGGAGATAAAACGGAACTTCCTGAGATGCCTAATGGTGGTTTTGTCGTGACTCTTGGGACTCCCAACAGTTCAATTTATGAAGTTTCTTCTTCATCAGGAGAGCCTATTAAAACGCCTCTCTTGTCAAAGGATATGTATAAATCTTCTGGAGGTTCGAGAAAGTTATTGGAAATAGATCAATTCTATTTGCAGAAGCCTTCTGCTGACGCGATGGATAATGAAGCGGAAAGAAGGGCTAGGATTCTCCGGGTAAATAACGGCTTGAGCGACGAGGATGAACAAGCTATATATTCAGCTTTGATCTCTTATTGGAATAGATAAAATGGACGAGCCTATCGAACCCGTATTGCCTGATGACGAAGGAGTGACTCCTCCTCCTTTGGATGAATCAGTTATTCCTTCGCTTGGAATATCTGGCGACCAAGAAGCTATCGCCCGTGAACAGCGCAGGGCGCAGGGAGTGGGATACGCAGAACTTAGCGAAACTGAAAGAGCTAACTACTTAGGGATTCGGGCAAATGCTTTGCGTAGGGAAACTCTCGCAGATTTGGAATCCTATAAAAAGCTTCAACGGGAGTTTAGGCAAAGCAATGTTCTCGATAGCTCGATGATGGATGAAATCCTTCGGCTTAATGATTCCTTGAAGAAGAGAGGGATTGACCCTACATTTGAGCTAAGGAGAGAGAAGGTAGAGAGGACAAACGCTATATTCTCCGCATTAACTCAAAACATACAACCGGAAAAAGGACTTTACGGTTATATTGATACAGATGAAGTTGTCGATAATAAGTTAGGGAAACTTTTGAATGCTGACCAGATAGCATCTTGGAATAGCGCTGACCAAGCTACGAAAGAGAGAGAGCTTTTTGGAGCTATCAAGGAAGTGAAGTTCCCTAACATGAGTATTTCTGATGAGATGGCCGCCGCTATTCTCATGAGGGAATATAAGACGGACAGTATCAATGGCGTCATTAATAAGTACGCTCAAGACTTAAAGAGGGCAAATGAAGTAAAGGAAGGATATTACAAGGCAGAGTCAGATTTCCTCCCGGCTTTCTTGGAAAATGGAGGAGACTTTGAGAAAGCCATTGACTCTCTCGGTCCTAACTCAGTTTATGGCCGCTCCATTTTCAACAATTCCCCTTATTTGCGGACGCAATATCAAGCGGCATATGAAGCTACTTCATGGATTAAGGACGAGT